>Ga0214543_1000018_pt1 | contig 272335 bp, 236 predicted proteins | sample CNSS2metaG_FD_160094 | JGI IMG/M metagenome (GOLD analysis project Ga0214543, IMG submission 160094) | Root nodule microbial communities from cowpea collected in UCLA plant growth center, Los Angeles, California, USA - CNSS2 | ecosystem: Host-associated > Plants > Roots > Nodule | place: USA... | reverse complement strand
CGTGTACAGCCAAGAAGCTACCAGTTCAGCCCGACATCCCTTCAGGCAAAGGAAAGTTTTTGGAATCGGCTTGTCGGTGGCTTCCGCATAGCTCCGCCGACGATTGGTTCTTCAACAGCCCCCGGGTGCACTGCATGCGCAATGCCCTGGCGCATGCCGGAAAGAGCGGTAGGCGCGTCGTCTTCCTTCTACTTGTTCGTCGTGTTGCGAGGAAGCATATCGAAAGTCGCCGCAGACCTATCCGCTGCCACGATGATGGCTGCAAGATAGATGCCGACTGCGGTGTCAATCGGCGTCCAAATCACCCCTTTTCGGCATCCGATGCATGCCGAAACACACCTGCGGCAAAGCCGGCAAAGGAACCAAAAGCCAGGCGCGACACACACCGGTGCCGGCTTCCACATCGCCGTGACTGCGACCAAATGTCCTTCACCGTTGGCGTGATTCTTCAGTTCACTTATGAGGTCTCTGACAATTTTCGAAGGCTGGCGAACAAGTTAACAACTGGGCCGTAGTCCAAATCCGGGGCACCCGGCGACGCGCTGGGCTTGCTAGTGTGAGCCTCCTTTGTCGGGCGCGCAGGTGGGCTTCTGACCGGCGCAATCAGGAGGCCGCGCAAGCGCAGGCCTAATGCATCCATTGTAGACGGCGAATCGCCTTTGCCCTATCCCTTGGTCATGAGATCGAGCCTCGAACATCTGCCGGAGAAAAAGCAGCGCGAGCTTGCCCGCGTCGTGGACATCATCCAAGAGGAGTTTGCCGACGCGCTCGAGGGAAGCTCGGCCGCGTTCAAGAAGCGCGGGCGGATCCTGAAGATCATCCTGTTCGGCTCCTATGCCCGCGGCACCTGGGTCGACGAGCCGCACACGATGAAGGGCTACCGTTCCGACTACGACATTCTCGTCATCGTCAACTCGAAGAAGCTCGCTGAGCCGGAGTACTGGGACAAGGCCAGCGACCGCCTGATGTGGGACAAGGGAGTCTCAACGCCGGTCGGACTGATCGTCCACGGCGCCCGGGAAGTGAACAACTTCCTGGCCGCCGGGCAATATTTCTTCGTCTACATCCTGCGCGACGGTATCGTGCTCTACGAGCTGGACGACCGGCCGCTTGCAGAGCCGAAACGTCTCTCCCGCGCCGACGCGTTCAGGGTGGCGGAGGAGCATTTCGAGAGGGTTTTCAAATATTCCACGTCTTTTGCCAAAGGTGCCAGATTCTATCGTTCGGAGGGGGACCTGAATCTGGCGGCCTTCGAACTACATCAATCCGTCGAGTCGGCCTACTCAGCTCTTCTCCTGACGCTGACCAACTACAGCCCCCCTTCGCATAACCTGAAGTTCCTACGCGGGCTGGCAGAGGATCAGGACCGCAGGCTTGTGGAGGCTTGGCCGCGCGACCAGCACCGTCATACGGCCTGGTACAACATCCTTAATGAGGCCTACGTGAAGGCGCGCTACTCGAAGCACTTCGAGATCACCGAGGAAGCGCTCTCCTGGCTCCTCGAACGCATCGAACATCTTCATCGTCTCATTGAGGTAGTCTGCAAGGAGCGGCTGGCGGAATTGGCGGAGGCAAGCGGCGCCAACTGACAACCGTCTTGCTGGGAGTTTGCCGCCAATTCGGCGGCTGCGCCTTCATACATGAATGTCATCGACCGCGAGGAATGTCCGAGCTGGGGTGTCGGAATCTCGTATAGCCAGTCGTCTTCAAGACAGACAAGCTATGGAGAACAGCAATGACCATTACGATTACCGCCTTTGAACGGTCGCCGGATCGGGGCAAGGGTCTGGCGCGTGACATGCGCGTTCGCTGGGCGCTCGAAGAAGTGGGGCAGCCTTATGAGGTTCGTCTTCTTTCGTTCAAGGCGATGAAGGAACCCGCGCATCTCGCGCTTCATCCTTTCGGGCAGATTCCGACCTATGAAGAGGGCGATCTCGCCCTCTTCGAGTCGGGAGCCATCGTGCTCCATATCGCCGCGCGCCATGCTGGCCTGCTGCCAGACGATGCGAATGCCCGGGCTCGCGCGATCGCATGGATGTTTGCCGCGCTCGACACGGTGGAGCCGCCGATTTTCGACCGCGCCCTCGCCAAGATCCTCGAGCGCGACGAGCCCTGGTACGAGCAGCGCCTGCGTTTCCTCGAGGACAGCATCCGGAAACGGCTGGGCGGCCTTTCCAATCGCCTTGGCGATGCCGACTGGCTCGATGGTGCGTTCAGCGCCGGTGACCTGCTGATGGTGACGGTGCTGCGCAGGTTGCAGGGATCCGGTATGCTGGAGGAATATCCGAACCTCTCCGCCTATGTCGCCCGCGGCGAAGCGCGGCCCGCATACAAGCGTGCTTTCGGCGCTCAGTTGGCGGTCTTCACCGCCGCCTCGACCGGCTGACAAAGCGCGTTTTGGTCTCGTGCTCATCGTCGCGCCCAGTCCTTCTCGGTTGGATGAAGCTCTGCGCGGCAGCATTCTCCGGAACCTGCTTGGGTTTGGATGCGCATTTCAAAATGCAAGCACCGTCTTGCCTGAACACAACCAGGAACTAACGCTTTAGCCTGTCGTCGTGGACTAGGGGTCCGCCTGTGGCCACTGCATCCCCGCCGGAAAGTGGCGATTGAAATCGATTACATTTTCTGGCTTCATGAGACCCACAAGATTTTGGGAGGATCTTATGAAGAAATTCATTGCTTTTGCACTTGGCACAGTCGCGTCCATCGTCATCTCGGCATCGGCTTATGCGGAGACCTTCAAGATCGGTCTTTCGAACGGGTGGGTCGGCAGCGAGTGGCGTACCCAGATGATCGACGAGGCGAAGGCTGCGGCGGCGAAATGGAAGGAGAAGGGCGTCGACGTCGAAGTCTCCGTCCAGAGCGCCAATGTCGACGTGCCCGGGCAGATCGCCCATATCCGCAATTTCATCGCTGAAGGCGTTAACGCCATCATCGTCAATCCGAACAGCCCGACCGCCTTCGACCCGATCTTCGCGCAGGCGAAGGAGGCCGGCATCCTGGTGATCGCGACCGATGCGGAGGTTTCGTCGCCGGACGCGATCTATGTCGGCATCGACCAGACCGCCTGGGGCGCGGCGGGCGCGAAATGGCTCGCTGAAACGCTTGGCGGCAAGGGCAAAGTCGTCGCGATCAACGGCGTCGCCGGCCACCCAGCAAACGAGATGCGGGTCGCCGGCTACAGAGGGGTCTTCAAGGAGCATCCGGACATCCAGGTCGTCAACGAGGTCAACGCTAATTGGGATCAGGCGCAGGGACAGCAGGCGATGCAGAATATCCTCGCCACCTATCCCGATATAAACGGCGTCGTCGTGCAGGACGGCATGGCGGCCGGTGCCTGGAAATCGATCATGGATGCCGGCAAGAAGGACCAGATCGCGGCGACGGGCGAGATCCGCAAGGACTTCATCGACCTCTGGATCAAGGAGAAGCTGAATTCCGGCGCGACCGTCAATCCGCCGGGCGTCATGGCGAGCGCGCTCAACGTCGCGGTCCTGATGCTGCAGGGCAAGGAGCTGAAGGAGCCACCCAAGGCCGGACAGTACGGCAACGCGCTCTATCTGCCGATTCCGTTCATCGACAGCAAGAATGTCGAGGAGGCGGCAAAGCAGCTCGAGGGCAAGCCCGGCTATTATTCCTATACGAGCTCGCTTTCGATCGAAGAGGCGGAAGCCCTCTTCAAGTGAGAGCGGTGCGCGGTTTTCCGCCCAGATTCCGCTCTAACCTATCGGAGTCGATGCACGGCCCCGGCCGGGTCCGTGCATCCCGCCGAAATGTGACGGAAGAAGTTCCATGTCGAAACTGAAGCTCAACGGCGTAAGCAAGGCTTACGGCGCGACTCTGGCGTTACGCCGCGGCGATCTCGAGGTCATGTCCGGCGAGGTCCATGTGCTCATGGGCTCGAACGGCTCGGGCAAGAGCACGCTCTGTAAGATCATCGCCGGAGCCGTGCGGCCGGATGCCGGCAAGATCCTCATCGACGATACGCCGGTGACGATCACTGGGCCGCGCTCGGCGCGAGCGCAAGGAATCGGGATCTTCTATCAGGAGCTCAGCCTCGCCGCCCATCGAACGGTCGAGGAGAATATCTCGCTCGCGGCGCTGCCGGTCAAATCAGGGGTCTTCGTCGACAGGACGGCGCTCAAAGAACGCGCGGCGCGCCACATCCTTTTGTTCGAAAACGTAGCCGGCGAAGGATTTTCCGCCGACGCCCTCGTCGGCAATTTGCGGCCCGACCAGCGACAGCTCGTCGAAATCATGAAGGCGCTTGCGAGCGAGGCGCCGCTCCTCATTTTCGATGAGCCGACCTCGGCGCTCGACCGGGCGCAGGTGGACCGCTTTTTCGAGATCCTGCGCGACCTCAAAAGCCGTGGCCGCGGCATCATCTTCATTTCGCACCGCATGGACGAGATCAAGGCGATCGGCGATCGCGTCACGATCATCCGCGACGGCGAGACGATCGCGACGCTCAATTTGGCCGAAACGGACGCGGCGACGGTCATCCGGCTGATGGTGGGCGGAGCGGGCGACATGCCGGCTTCGCAATCCTCCGCGCCTGCGGCCGTCGACGGCAAGGACGGCGCGGCCCTCACGGTGCGCGATCTTTCAGGTCGAGGCTTCCGCAATGTGAGCTTCGAGGTCGCCCACGGCGAAATCCTCGGTTTCGGCGGGCTGCACGGGCAGGGCCAATCGGCGCTGCTCCGGGCGATCTTCGGCGCCGGCTCCATCACGTCGGGCGAGGTGCTGATCGGGGAGAGCCGCTTCGATGCCTCGAGTCCGCGCGGTGCGATCCGCCGCGGCTGCGCCTATGTCTCCGGCGATCGCGGCCGCGACGGGGTGATTAGCGGCCGGCCGATTATCGAGAACGTCACGCCGATCCACTATCTGCGCGAGCGGCTGATGATCGCCCGGCCGCGCAAGCTGCGCGACAAGGTCACGCCGGCGCTTGAAAGCATGCACACCAAATTCGCGAGCCTCTTCCATCCGATCAGTTCGCTTTCCGGCGGCAACCAGCAGAAGGTGATCATTGCCCGCTGGCTGATCGATCAGCCGGACGTGCTGCTTCTCGACGATCCGACCAAGGGCATTGACCTGTCGGCGAAGGCCGACCTCTTCGCGCTCATCCGGCAATTGGCCGCGCAAGGCCTCGGCATCGTCCTCTATTCGTCGGAGGACGCCGAACTGCTCGGCAACGCCAACCGCATCCTCGTCTTCAACGGCGGGTCGGTTACGCGCGAACTCACGGGCGCGGATCGCACCCGCTACAATCTCTACCAAGCCGCTTACGAGGCCGCGTGATGGCAGAGACCGCGAGCATCCCGGGGCCCCGGCGCGAGGGGCGCATCCGCAAGCTTCTGGAGCGCTACCCCTTCCTGCCGGCCCTCGTCATCGTCGCCGCGCTGCTGGCGCTCAACGGCTTCTTCTCCCCTGCGAGCCTCAGCTACCGCGCGCTGACGGGGCTCCTCAGTACCTACATGGCGCTGATCCTGCTTTCGATCGCGCAGACTTATGTGGTCTATGCCGGCGACATCGACCTTTCGGCCGGCGCCATCCTTTCGCTCGTCAACGTCGCGATCATTGTCCTGATGGAGCGATGGGGCGGCGGTGCCGGCGCGGTCCTGCTGGCCCTCGCGATCGGCCTGCTCCTGGGGTTTGCCTGTGGCTTGGTCAACGGTCTTGTCGTCGCAGCGCTTAGGCTGCAGGCGATCGTCGCGACCTTCGCAACGAGCATCTTCTTCACCGGCCTCGCGCTCTATATCCTGCCCGTTGCCGGCACGCCGGCACCGGCGATTTTCTGGCGCACCTACGGCGGCAGGCTCTTCGGCGTGCCCTTCGTCTTCTATATCCTGGCCGCCCTGATCGTACTTATCACGGTCATGAGCCGCACGCGCCTCGTCACTCAACTGCTCGCGGTCGGCGACGACCAGCAGGCGGCCTACCAGAGCGGGCTGCCGGTGATACCGGTCAGGATCAAGGGCTATGTGCTTTGTGGCCTCTTCTCCGCGCTCGCCGCCTTCTGCATCACCGGCGATACGGCAAGCGGCGACCCGCTGGTCGGCGGAAAGATGACGCTCTACAGCGTCGCCGCCGTCGTGCTCGGGGGCAGTGCGCTTTCCGGCGGCTGGGGAACCGTCGTCGGTTCGCTCCTCGGCGCATTGACGATCGGACTGATCAACTCCGTCGTGTTTTTCATGGGCACGCCGTCCGAGTGGCAGAACTTCGTGCAGGGCCTCGCCATCCTAGTCGTTCTGATGGCCGGGGTGCTCGCTGGCAGGAGGGCTCGTCCATGAGCCAAGTGGTGAGCCGGGTTCTTTCCTTCATTCGCCAGCCGATCGTCGCCGCACTCGTTCTAATCGTGCTCCTCCTCTATCTCGGCCAGATGCTGTCGCCCGGCTTCGCGAGCGGCGGACAGATCCTGCGCCTCCTGATCGTCGCCTCGCTGCTAGGCATCATCGCGGCCGGCCAGAACGTCGTCATCCTCGGCGGGCGCGAGGGCATCGATCTTTCAGTCGGCGGCGTGGTCTCGCTCTCGGCGATCATCGCCGGCAACGTCATGAACGGCGCCGACAGCGGTATTTTGCCGGCTATCGCTGCCTGCCTTGCGGCCGGCGCTTTCTTCGGTCTCCTGAATGGCCTCGGCGTCACGCTCTTACGCATCCCGCCGCTCGTCATGACGCTCGGCATGCTCGGCGTATTGCAGGGGCTTCTCGTCGTCATACGCATGGGGATTCCTTCGGGTCAGGCCGCGCCGGCCTCGTCGCGCTTCGTGACGCAGCCGCTCGCCTTCGGCATTCCCGGCATCATCTGGCTCTGGATTGCGATCGGCGTCCTCATGGCGCTGATGCTCAACCGCACCGTGTTCGGCCACCGCATCTATGCGATCGGCTCGAACGAGCATGCCGCCTATATGGCGGGCGTTCCGGTCCGACTCGTCCGCATTGCGCTCTTCATGCTTTCCGGCATGTTCGCTGCAATCGCCGGGCTGTGCTTGCTCGGCTATTCCGGGACGTCCTTCGCCAATGTCGGCGAACAATACATGCTGCCCTCGATCATCGCGGTCGTCTTCGGCGGCACGTCGCTTGCCGGCGGCAAGGGCGGCTATACCGGCACCATGGCCGGCGCCGTGCTGCTCGTCATCCTGCAAAGCATCCTGACGACGATCAACATCGACGAGTCCGGACGCCAGATGGTCTTCGGGGCGACACTCCTCCTCCTCATGATGTTCTACGGCCGCGGCCGGGCGATGCGCGCATGAGGGACCGGCCGAAGATCAAGGATATCGCCGAGAAAGCTGGGGTTTCGGCCGCGACCGTCTCGCGTGCGCTTGCCGATTCGGCTCTGGTGACGGCGGAGACGCGCCGGCGCGTCCTCGATCTGGCGCGCGAGCTCAACTATCGCCCGAATGTCAGCGCCCGGAACCTGCGTACCCGCAAATCCATGTCGGTGCTGCTGGTGGTGCGCGACGTCGGCAACCCTTTCTATCTCGACATACTGAAGGGCGTCGAGGTGACGGCGCGGGAAGCCGGCTATTCGGTGCTGATGGGCAATACCGAAAACGACCCGGCTCGGGAGACCGAGTACTTCAATATGCTGCGCGACGGCCATGCCGACGGCATGATCCTGATGACCGGCAAGCTGCCGCCTGCGGGCGGCTGGAGCCATTTGCCGGTGGTGGTGGCTCTGGAAATGATCGAGGACTCCGGCCTGCCGCATGTGCAGGTGGACAATATCGCCGCCGCCCGCGGGGCAGTCGAGCATTTGATCGCGCTCGGTCATCGGCGGATCGCCCATATCTCAGGACCGGTTCCCGAGCCGATGAGCGCCCGCCGCCGGGAAGGCTATCGCCTGGCGATGCGCGAGGCGGGTCTTGCGATACTTCCGGGCTACGAGGTGCGCGGCGACTTCCTGCTCGAAGGCGGTGAGCAATGCTGCCGCTCGCTCTTCGCGCTCGCCGAACCGCCGACGGCGCTCTTCGTCGCCAATGACGAAATGGCCTACGGCGCCGTCCATGAGTTGAGGCGGATGGGGCGCGATGTGCCAGGCGACGTATCGGTCGTCGGATTCGACGATCTTTATCTGAGCAAGGCCTTCTATCCGGCGCTGACGACCGTCAGCCAGCCGCGGGCCGAAATCGGCCGCCGGGCGATGGCGCTGCTTCTCGGCATCCTGTCGGGCGGCAGTACTCATGTGACGGAGCCGCTCGTGCTGCCGACCGGTCTCAACAGTCGGGGCAGCACGGCGCCGCCTCGATCCTGAAACTGCGAAGGGATTCCGGCAGGGGAGGCCGGTGCCCAGGGAGGAGAGCAAATGCCTATGCTACCGAAACGGACCTTGCGCGTTGGCTTCGTCGGAACCGGCTTCATCGCGCATTTTCATCTGAAATCGCTGGTCGGCGTGCGCAACGTCGAGGTGACCGGCGTCTACAGCCGCAAGGCGGAAAACCGGGCGCGCTTCGTCGGTGAAGTCGAGGCGCTCGATCTCGGCACTTGCCGCGCGCATGAGAGCCTCGAATCGCTTGTTTCCGCAGGCGATGTCGATGCGATTTGGATTCTCTCGCCGAATTATACGCGGCTCGAGGTGATGCGCACCCTGCACGAGGAGATCAAGGCGGGGCGGAGCAAGGTCTTCGCCGTTGCCTGCGAAAAGCCGCTAGCGCGCACCGTCGCGGAAGCGCGCCAAATGCTGCATCTCGCTGAGGACGCGGGTCTCAACCACGGCTATTTGGAAAATCAGGTCTTCTCGACGCCGGTCTCGCGCGGCAAGGAAATCATCTGGCGCCGGGCTGCTGTTGCGACCGGCAGACCCTATCTCGCGCGTGCGGCGGAGGAACATTCGGGGCCGCACGAACCCTGGTTCTGGCAGGGCGACAAGCAGGGCGGTGGGGTACTTTCCGACATGATGTGCCACAGCGTCGAGGTGGCCCGCCATCTCCTGACCGCCCCCGGCGCGCCGCGCAATTCCCTGAAGGTCAAGTCGGTGAATGGCACCGTCGCCAACCTGAAATGGACTCGGCCCGGCTATGCCGATCTACTGCGCAAACGTTTCGGAAGCGAGGTCGACTATCGCAAGCGCCCGGCGGAGGATTTCGCCCGGGCGACGGTGACGCTCGAGGATGAGGACGGCCAGGAACTGATAATCGAGGCGACGACCTCCTGGGCCTATGTCGGTGCCGGCTTACGCATCCAGCTCGAGCTTCTCGGGCCGGAATATGCGCTGGAATACAATTCGCTCGGCACGGGCCTGAAGATCTTCCTGTCGCGCGCGGTGGAAGGGTCCGAAGGCGAGGATCTCGTTGAAAAGCAGAATGCCGAGCAGGGGCTGATGCCGGTGCTCGAGGACGAGGCCGGCGTTTACGGCTATACGGACGAAAACCGCCACATGGTCGATTGCTTCCGCAAGGGAATAAAGCCGCTCGAGACATTCGAGGACGGCCTTGCCGTGGTCGAGATCCTCATGGGACTTTACCGTTCGTCCGAGATCGGCGCGACGCTCCATTTTCCGGCGCCGGAGCTCGAGAACTACGTTCCGGTCGTGGCGCGCGTGGGGGCGTGAGGGCATAGTTAGTTGACTCAGTCCACCATTCGCGCAAAGATCGCCCGACTTGGAGGGCGTCGGAAATGCAGGTCGATCGGAGCGCGCTTGTCGGCGAAATCAGGCGTTTCAACCGCTTCTATACGCGCACGATCGGCCTTCTCGACGAAACGCTGATCGAGAGCGCCTTTACGCTCACCGAGGCACGCGTTCTCTTCGAACTTGGCCATCGAGACGGCCCGGCAGCATCGGAAATCGCCGCGGAACTGCGGCTCGATCCGGCCTATCTCGCGCGCATCCTGCGCAAGTTTGCCGCCGACGGATTGACCAAGGCACGTGCGGACCGTGCCGATCGTCGGCGCCGGATGTTGTCGCTGACGAATAAGGGCAGGGCGGCGCTCGCAGAACTCCAGGCAGCAGCCGAAAGGGATATAGCGCAGCTCGTCCGCAATCTTTCCGACGAGAAGCTCCGCGAACTCGAAGGTGCGCTCCGCAAGACAATGGAATTGCTGCGTGGATCTCCCGCAGAGGGACCGGCGATATCGCTGCGTTCCCACCGTATCGGCGATATCGGTTGGGTCATTCAGCGCCAAGCTGTGCTCTATGCCGAGGAATATGGCTGGGACAACACTTATGAGGCTCTGGCGGCGGAGATCGGCGCTGCCTTCATTCGCAACTTTCGGGAGGGCCGCGACTTCTGCTGGATTGCCGAGCTTGACGGAGCGCCGGTCGGTGCAGTCTTCCTCGTTCATGAGAATGACGATACCGCGAGGTTGCGCCTGCTCCATGTCGAGCGCGCCGCGCGCGGCCTTGGCATCGGCAGGCGGCTTGTCGACGCCTGCATCGAGCAGGCGCGCGCCTCAGGATATCAGCGCGTGGTGCTTTGGACGAACGATGTCCTCGCTTCGGCGCGGGCCATCTATGAGGGCGTCGGATTCCGGCTTGTCGCCGAGGAGAGGCACCTGAGCTTCGGCAAGCATCTGGTCGGCCAGACTTGGGAACTGGCGCTCACCGGGACGAAGTGAAAATTCAACGACGGGAGGATGAGATGACTGAAGAGAGTGGAGCGCGACCATGCTGATCCGCGACAAGGTGTTTCTGGTGACCGGCGGCGGTTCCGGTCTAGGGGCGGCCGTCGTTCGGATGTTCGTCGCCGAAGGTGCCAATGTGCTCATCGCCGACATCAATGCGGAGGCCGGCTCGGGGATTGCGGCGGAGCTTGGTGCGCGCGTTCGCTTCGTCAGGACGGATGTCACGAGCGAAGCGGATGGTGCCGCTGCCGTCGACGCGGCGATCGAGAGTTTCGGCCGTCTCGACGGACTGGTGAACTGCGCCGGTATTGCGCCCGGCGAGAAGGTGCTCGGCCGCGACGGACCGCACCGGCTCGAAAGCTTCTCCAAGGCGATCGCCATCAACCTGATCGGCACCTTCAACATGATCCGGCTCGCCGCCGCGGCGATCGCGAGGCAAGAGGCAGATGCCGAGGGAGGGCGCGGCGTGATCGTCAACACCGCCTCGATCGCCGCCTTCGACGGACAGATCGGCCAGGCGGCCTATGCGGCATCGAAAGGTGGCGTCGTTGGAATGACGCTGCCGATCGCACGCGAGCTCGCCCGCCACGGCATTCGCGTCGTATCGATCGCGCCCGGCATTTTCGAAACGCCGATGATGGCCGGCATGCCGCAGGAGGTGCAGGATTCGCTCGGCAAGAGCGTGCCTTTCCCTCCGCGCCTCGGCCGTCCGGCGGAATATGCGGCACTCGTGAAGCACATCTGCGAGAACGACATGCTGAACGGCGAGATCATTCGCCTCGACGGCGCCCTGCGAATGGGCGCGCGATAGGCGCGCCCCCGAGGGGGGATGTGCAAGCCCCATGCCTCGCTCGCTTCTGCGGGTCTACGCACGCGGCGCTTGCACCGGCTCCAGCGAACTCGTCTCTGTCGACCTAGGCGCCAAGAAATTAGGGCCGTGCGGGCGCAGCCTCCGGTAGTAGCTGCAGCGTACTGAAACTCAGTCTCGGGCAAGCCATGACTTTTAAAGCTCGAATTCCATCCGATGGAGCTCCAATGGTCGACGCTGGTTCCAGCATCCGGCCGGAGTGATGATGCCAGCAGCATGCTCAATGGCGTTGAAGCTGTCGTAAGCACAGTTGCACCGCCTTTCCTGCGGCTGGTGGCAGAACAACGCGCTGCGAAAGGCTTGCAGTTATGACTGTTTCTTCCCTGAGCCCCAATCAGATCAGGTCTCTTCCGAGCACAGCGATCGCTGCCTGGAGCGCGGACGACGTCGCGGGGTTGACTCCCGCACAGGTCAGTGCGCTCTCCTCTTCTCAGATTGCCGCCCTGAACGCGGACGGCGTCGCCAGGCTCACGAGCACGCAGGTAAACGCGATATTGCCGAAGGCCATCATCGGTCTGACTTTGGACCAACTCGCTGCCCTGACGACAGATAGGATCGCAAGCCTGGCCACGCCTCAGGTTGCCGCACTCAGCACCACACAGATCACGGCCCTGACGACGGCCCAGGCGGAAGCTCTGACGTCCTCTCAGGTTGGAGGCCTCAGCGCCTCGCAAATTGCGGCGCTTAGCACCGAAGACCTCGCGACGTTTTCGACGGCCGATATCGCAGCGATCAACCCGGCGGCCACACGGGGGCTGTCCCCGGAAAAAATTGCCGGACTCACCCTGGAGCAGATCGGCGCTCTGACGCCGGCCCAGATTGCGGCTTTGAAGCCCGATCAGATCGCCGCTTTGACCCCTTCGCAGGTCGGCGTCTTGAATGCAGCGCAGATCCGCGCCTTGAGCGCGATCCAGGTTGCCGCTCTGACGACCACCAGTATCGCCACACTCTCCACCGAACAAGTTGCCGCCCTGAACACGAAAGCGGTTCCGGGCCTGACCGCCACCCAGATCGCTGCCCTGACGCCTAGCCAAATAGATGCGTTCTCCCCCGCACAAATTGGAGCCCTGACCGCGACGCAGGTCGCGGCGCTCAGCAGCGAAGACCTCGCGACCTTCTCGACGGCGGATATCGCAGCGATCAACACGAAAGCGATACCGGGACTGTCCGCCGCTAGCGTAGCGGCTCTCACGCCGGAGCAGATTTCCGCCTTGACGCCGGCCCAGATCGCCGCGCTCAAGGCTAACCAGATCGGGGCTCTGACCCCGACGCAAGCAGGTGCCTTGACGACCGCGCAGATCCGCACCCTGAGCTCGATCCAGATCGGTGCCCTGACGACCGGCGGCATTGCGGCTCTCTCGGCGGAGCAGATTGCCGCTGTGAACACGAAGGCGATCGTGGGTCTGACACCAACACAGATCGCAGGCTTCAGCACGGCCCAGGCGGAGGCCTTGACCACTTCTCAGGTCGCACGCCTGAGCGCGGCGCAGGTCGCGGCGCTCAGTTCCGAAAATCTGGCAGCCTTCTCGTCCGATGATATTGCGGCGATCAGTCCGCCCGCAATTTCCGGGCTGTCCGGTGAGGATGTTGTCGCGCTCTCCTTGGAGCAGGTTGCCGCCTTGGCTCCGGGGCAGCTCGCAGCGCTGAAGAGCAACCAGATCGCAGCTTTGACGCCGACGCAGATCGACGTCTTGGCGGCGGCGCAGATCCGCGCCCTGAGCGCGACGCAGCTTGCTGCTCTGCCGGCCGACAGGATTGCCACACTCTCGACCGACCAGATTGCAGCCCTCAACACCAGGGCGGTCGCCGGTCTGACGCCAGCGCAGATTGCGGCCTTGACCAACACTCAGGCCGAGGCTTTGACCTCCGGTCAGATCGCGAATCTCGGCTCGAAGCAGGTCGCGGCGCTAAGCGCCGCAGCCTTAGAGACCTTTTCAGCGGCCGAGATCGCGGCGATCAGCGCGACGGCAATTTCGGGGCTGGGCCCGGAAACGCTTGCCACCCTCGCCCCGGAGCAGATCGCGGCCCTGACGCCGGCTCAAATCGCAGGCCTGAAGCCGAACCAGGTCGGTGCTCTTGCCCCGTTTCAGATCGGGGCCTTGACGACGGCGCAGGTCGGCGCCTTGAGCGCGGCTCAGGTTGCCGCTCTGACGACCGACCAGATTGCGGCATTTTCGACCGACCAGATCGCCGCCCTGAGCGCGAAGGCCGTCGCCGGCCTGACTCCACCCCAGGTCGCAGCTTTGACCCCCGGCCAAGTAGACGCCTTCTCCGCCGCCCAAATCGGGGCCCTGGGCCTGGCGCAGGTGGCGGCGCTTACCTCGGAGCAACTCGCGGCTTTTTCGGCTGACGAGATCGCGGCGATCGGGGCGAAGGCGATACCGGGATTGTCGAACGAAAGTATTGCGGCAATCACACCAGACCAGGTCTCCGCTCTTACGTCGGGGCAGATCGCGGCATTGAAACCCAGTCAGGTCGGGGGGCTTACGCCCGCGCAGGTCGACGCCTTGACGGCGACTCAGATCCGCGCCTTGAGCGCTGCACAGGTACCCGCTCTGACGACCGACAGCCTTGCGGCACTCTCCACCGAACAGATCGCCGCTTTGAACGCGAAGGCGGTCGCGGGTCTTACTACCGCTCAGATCGCGGCCCTCACGGCTGTCCAGTTGGAGGCCTTGACCGCCTCTCAGGTGGCAGGGCTCGGTTCGGCACAAGTTGCGGCACTTAGCGCCGAAGACTTGGCCAGCTTCTCGATCGATGAGATCGCGGCGCTCACCGGAACAGCAATTTCCGGACTCTCCGCCGAAATTATTGCTGCACTTAGCTTAGAGCAGGTCTCTGCCCTGAAGCCGGCCCAAATCGCCGGACTGAAGGCGAGCCAGATCGCGGTCTTGACGCCGGCTCAGGTCGCGGCGCTGACGACCACGCAGATCGGCGCCTTGAGTGCTCTCCAAGTTGCCGCTCTGACGCCTGAAAGTATTGCGACACTCTCCACCGCCCAGATCGCCGCCCTCAACACGAAGACGGTCCCGGGCTTGACCGCCGGCCAGATCGCGGCCCTGAACCCCGGTCAGGTTGACACCCTCTCCAGCGCGCAAATCGGTGCGCTCACCTCGACCCAGATCGCGGCGCTTACCACCGCACATCTGGCGACGTTCTCGACGGCTGACGTCGCCGCGATCAGCGCGGCCACAATTTCGGGGCTCTCCAACGAAATTGTCGCCGCACTTACGCTCGAGCAGGTCTCCGCCCTGACGCCGGCTCAAATCACGGGCTTGAAGCCCGCTCAAATCGCTGCCCTCACCCCTTCACAGATGAATAGCTTGACGGCAACGCAGATCGGGGCCTTGACCGCGACGCAGGTTGCGAGCCTCAGCAATGAAAAAATTGCTGCACTCTCCACCGAGCAGATTGCCGCTCTCCATGCGAAGGCGGTCGCGGGTCTGACCGTTGCCCAGATTGCAGCGCTCACCACCGTTCAGATCGACGCCTTCTCCACCGCTCAGATCGGAGCACTCACCTCGGGGCAGATCGCGGCGCTTACCACCCAACACCTGGCAACTCTCTCGCCGGCAGATATCGCGGCAATCAGCACGGCCGCGATATCGGGACTCTCCGCCGAGAACGTGGCGGCGCTCACCTTGGAGCAGGTGTCCGCCATGACGTCCGGCCAGATCGCCGCATTGATGGCAAGCCAGATCGAGGCGCTTAGTCCGTCGCAGGTGGGCGCGTTGACGGCAGCACAGATCCGCTCCTTGAGCGCTACCCAGGTAGCCGCGCTGACGACCGGCAGCATCGCTGCGCTCTCGACCGAACAGGTTGCCGCCGTCGACACGCGGGCGGTCACGGGCCTCACTCCCGGACAGATCGCCGCCCTCACGCCCAGCCAGATCGATGCTTTCTCCACGGCGCAGATCGGAGCGCTTACCTCCACACAGGTCGCGGCGCTCGCCGCGGAAGACCTCGCAACCTTCTCGACAGCGGATATGGGCGCGATCAGCGCGACAGCCATAACGGGATTGTCTCCCGAAAACATCGCCGCGCTCGATCTTGAACAGACGGCAGGCTTGAAGCCGGCGCAGGTCGCAAGCCTCGGCTACTATCAGCTGCGTGCCTTGAGTTCAGACCAGCTTGGTGTCTTCAGCCCGGCACAGATCGGCGCCCTCAACGCACTGCAGGTCGCAGCTTTGGGTACCGACAAGACTGCCGCACTTTCCGCCGATCAGATTGCCGCTCTCGATCCGAAGGCGGTTGCGGGCCTCACCACCGCACAGATCGGAGCGTTGACCACTGTGCAAGCGGAGGCTCTGACCCCTTCGCAGGTTGCAAGCCTCAATGCGGCGCAGGTCGAGGCGCTCGGAACCGAGGATCTGGCAGTCTTCTCGACGGGCGATGTTGCGGCAATCAGGCCGGCCGCAATCTCCGGCCTGTCCAGGGCAGATATTCTAAGCCTCAGGCGCGACCAGCTGCAGGCGATCACCACACCGCAGGTCGAGGCGATGGATTCAAGGCAAATCGCGGCAATCATCGCGGCCTATGAGGCGTTCTGATCAGCGACACGCGCTCGGTGTTGAGCGGCTGCGCAGCGTCTGAAAATCGCATGGTTCAGCGCTGTTGGCCGTCTGCCGATTTACCGAGTACTTCGACGACCATAACGTCGAAGACCAGATCCTGGCCGGCAAGCGGATGATTGGCGTCCACCGTCACCTGTTCGTCATCGACCCCGGTAACGGTCACGGCCATCTGCCGGCCGTCGCCCGCCTTTCCCTGGAGCCTGGTCCCGACCGCGACCCCTTCGGGTACTGCCGAGCGCGGCACTGTTTGCACTTTTGAATCGTCGTGAAGGCCATAGGCGTCCTCGGCGGCGATGGCGACCGTGTTCAATTCTCCGACGGCCATGCCGCTGATTTGGCGATCGAGACCGGGAATGATCTCGCCCGCGCCGACCTGGAATTCGAGCGGCTCGCCGCCCTGAGAGGAATCGACCGCGGAGCCGTCCGCCAGCTTGGCGGTGTAGTGAATGCGAACGACGTCGCCGTTCTTTACTTCGGTCATGGCTTGCTCTCGATTGTGCTTGAGGAAAATTGCGGTCGCGGGCCTGGAAGCCCTTTGCGCCGGGCGATATGCCGGCGGTGCCGGCATCGATGTCAGCGAAAATCTAGAGCGCCGGCGACAAATGTAAACCGCAGGCGACGACGGTGGGTCTGTCTGGCCAGGAGCAAGGCCCGCGGGCGACGGCACCGCTCATAAACTAATCGTGACCTCCGCAGGTCTTCAAACGATCGTGTACGTATGATTAACGGACGTTTAACGCCTTCTCGGGAAACGTGCGTAGTAGCTTTCCGCTTGCAGCTTTTGAACTCGATTCCAACCGACAGAGCCTCCAGCATGCGTTCGCTTTTCAAACTCGGCCATCCAGCCCTAGCCGCGTCCCCCCGCATTCTATGTCGCGCCCTCGCTGTGGCGGCGATCGGTGCAGCGCTGTCCGGATGCATCGGCATGGGCCTGGAGGACCTATCCAAGGCACCGCCGCAACTCTCGCGGAAGATGGTGGCGGAGATGTCGAAGAAGGGGATGCGGCCGGAAAGCCCGGTTCTCGTCCGCATCTTCAAACAGGAAAGCGAGCTCGAAATCTGGAAGGTCGACAGGACCGGCACCTATGCGCTGTTCAAGACCTATCCGATGTGCCGATGGTCGGGCAAGCTCGGGCCGAAGAGGAAGGATGGCGACCGCCAGGCACCGGAGGGCTTCTACCACGTCACCGCGGGAATGCTCAATCCCAACTCGCAGTACTATGTCTCCTTCAACCTCGGCTATCCGAACCGGCTCGAATCGGCTTTGGGATACACGGGGGAGGCGCTGATGGTGCACGGGGCCTGCTCGTCCGCCGGCTGCTATGCCATGACCGACCAGGGCGTAGGCGAGATCTACGCCATCGTCCAGAAGGCGCTCGAGGGCGGGCAAAAGCATTTCCAGGTGCAGGCCTATCCGTTCCGGATGACGGCGGAAAACATGGCACTGCACAAGGGTGATGAAAACATGCCGTTCTGGCGGACCCTGAAGGAGGGATACGACTGGTTCGAGCTGACCAAACGGCAGCCCAAGGTGTCGGCCTGCGGACGTCGCTATGTCTTCAACGCCGAGTTCGAGGGTGGCGAGCCGCGTGATCCCCTTACCGCATGTCCGGCCGTAGTGACGCAGCCCGCGCCGCAGTTCGTCGCGAAGCTCGACGCGGAAAGGCAGAAGGTCGATGCCGCGCTCAAAGACGACAAAGCGGTTCCGGTGAGTGCCTATGTCGATGGCGGCATGCATCCAAGCTTCCGCGAGCTTCTGAAGAAGAACGGTCCCGAGAAGATGGCTGCGAGCATCTCGCGGACGAAATATCCCGTCAGCCGCCCGGATGCAGCCTTGGCTGATCCGTTTTCTGGATCGACGAAATGGAACGCGAGGACCTCAATTGCACAATGAACTGATGAGCCGGCGTGCGTTCCTGCTTGGGGCGGGCGCAGCTGTGACGACGCTGGCGGGCTGTACGACGACGCCCGCGCCGAGGGTCGCCGCCGCACCGCTGCCCGTAAACACGTCCATCTATGCCAGCATGTACGGGCCCCAGCCGAACGAGCTCTTCCCGCTGCCTGCGGTACCTTACGAGAAGATCGAACCCCGCTTCTACCGGCAGATGGTCGCAAACCCGACCGGTGAGCGTCCGGGAACGCTGGTCGTCGATACCGCGAACCATTTCCTCTACCTGACCTACGAGAACGGCCAGGCCATGCGCTATGGCGTCGGCCTCGGCCGGGCAGGCTTCGAGTGGGCCGGCAGGGGCGTCATCCAGTACAAGAGGCACTGGCCACGCTGGACGCCCCCTGACGAGATGGTCGCGCGTCAGCCGGAGCTCCAGCCCTACAGCATCGCCAATGGCGGCATGGAGCCCGGATTGATGAACCCGCTCGGGGCGCGCGCCCTTTATATATTCCAGAACGGCGAGGACACGCTCTATCGCATTCACGGGTCTCCCGAATGGTGGACGATCGGCAAGTCGGTGTCTTCGGGCTGCGTGCGCATGATCAACCAGGATGTGATCGATCTCTACAACCGGGTTCCGAACGGCACCCCGATCGTCGTCACCAGTCTTGGCCGAGCTGAGCTGGAATACGCAGCGTAGGAGCTCGCGCCGTGTGCTTGCGCTTGTTTTGCCGCCGCGTTGTTGTAGCCGCCGCGATCTGCTTCGACACGAAGTCGTAAGATGAATCCAGGCTGATTCGCAGGATTTCATAGGATGATCTGGCTTTTGGCGCCGGCTCCGGCTATGGATGATCTGCGATGCAAAGTATGGAGGAAACATGCAGCAGGCCGAACAGCGAACGCCCCGCAGGTCACTTGCGTCACAGGTCGCAGATGCGCTGCGCGGCCAGATCGAAGCCGGCTTTTATGCGCCCGGTGACAAGCTTCCGACGGAACCCGCGCTCGTCGATCGTTTCGGGTTCAGCCGTACCGTGATCCGGGAGGCGATCGCCGCGCTGCGCGCCGACGGGCTGGTGGAATCGCGGCAAGGGGCCGGCGTCTTCGTGATCGGCCCGAGACCCGCCGATGAGGGGCTGAAGCTGTTCACCGACGAGACGGACAAGATTTCCGATATCATCGAGGAACTCGAGCTTCGCATCGGCATAGAAGTCGAGGCCGCGGGTCTCGCCGCTGCACGGAGTTCTCCCGCGCAAGAGGCGGAGATCCAGGCGCAGGTCGAGAGATTTGCTGATCTCGTCGCGGAAGGCAAGCCCACGGACGACGCGGATTTCCAGTTCCACATGGCAATCGCCACCGCCACGAACAATGCGCGATTCAAGGCCTTTCTGGAGCATGTCGGCCGCCGGATGATCCCGCGGGTGAAGTTCAAGACGGTGATGGGCGGCGTCGATCCGCTGCCCAACCGCGACCAGCCGATCCTCGAGGAGCATCGCGAGATCGCCGAAGCGATCCTCGCCCGCGATCCAGAGAAGGCGCGCGATGCGATGCGCCGTCACCTCGTCACCGGAATCAAGCGCTATCGTTCATTGATGATCCGGCGCTCGACCGGCAATCGCGAGAAGGGCGATTGACTCATCGGACAAGTCATCATATGAATTTCCCATGACATCATATCAATTCGTGGGAGGAATTCCTTTGTCGCCAGATGAAATCAAGTCGCGCATCGGCTCGGGCCTGCTGTCGTTTCCCGTCACACACTTCAACGACGACTTCAGCCTCAATCTCAAGAGCTATCGCGAGCACGTCGCGTGGCTCTCCGGTTTCGGAGCGGCGGCACTCTTTGCGGCCGGAGGTACGGGCGAATTTTTCTCCCTCTCGCCGGAGGAAGTCGGCAAGGTCACCCGCGCGGCCAAGGAAGCTTCCGGCGACGTGCCGATCATTGCCGGTTGCGGTTATGGCACTGAACTCGCCAAGGAGACCGCCCGCCACGCCGAGGCCGCCGGCGCCGACGGTCTTCTGCTTTTGCCGCACTATCTCATGGAGGCGCCGCAGGAGGGCATCTACCGGCATGTCAAGGCTGTATGCGAATCCACCGGTCTTGGGGTCATCATCTACAATCGCGCCAATTCGGTCGCCAATGCCGAGACCGTAGCCCGTCTCGCCGATGCCTGCCCGAACCTCATCGGCTTCAAGGACGGCACCGGCAAGGTTGATCTCGTCCGCCACGTGACGGTGAAGCTCGGCGAACGGCTCACCTATATAGGCGGCATGCCGACGCATGAGCTCTTCGCGGAGGGCTTCAACGGTATCGGCGTCACGACCTATTCCTCTGCGGTCTTCAATTTCGTGCCGAAACTGGCGCAGCGCTTCTACAAGGCGATGCGCGCGAGCGACCGGGCGACCATGGACGAGATCCTTCACCGCTTCTTCTTCCCCTTCGCGGTGCTGCGCGATCGCGAGCAGGGCTATCCGGTTTCGATCATCAAGGCCGGTGTCGATCTCATCGGGCGGACGCCGGGTCCGGTGCGTCCGCCGCTGACGGATCTGAAGCCGCAGGAGAGGGAAACGCTGCGAGAGCTGATCGACAAGGCTGCAGCCTGATTGAGAGATCTCGGCAGGCCGGCGGGCGAATGGGACGAGGATGCCCGCCGGAGAGGCCGAAATTCAAAACACCAAGGGAGGAAAACATGAAGAGATCAAGTGTTCTTGCAATGGCGTCCGCCGTCCTGATGACGGCCGCCGCCTCGTCGGCAATGGCGCAGGGGGCAGAGGAAATCCGCATCGTTTTGCCGGAGCAGCCGGCAAATCTTGAGCCCTGCGGCACCATCATCACCAATGTCGGGCAGATACTCAGCCAGAATGTGGTCGAGCCGCTGACGGTGATCGACCCGAAGACCGGGCAACCGCAGCCGAAGCTCGCCACCGAATGGACCCAGGTCGATCCGGTAACCTGGCGGCTCAAGCTCCGCGACGGCGTGAAATTCCAGGACGGCTCGGCTTTCAATGCCGAAGCCGTCGTCTTCTCGATCAATCGCATGACCGGCGGCAAGCTCACCTGCAGCAACATCGCGAAATTCGGCGATGCGAAGCTGACGGTCACTGCCGTCGACGATCTCACGGTCGAGATCAAGTCGGATAAGCCGCAGCCCATCCTCCCGACGCTGTTGAGCGTCGTCATGGTCGTTTCGCCGAAGACGCCGGATGACAAGGCCGTCAACGATCCGGTGGGGACCGGCCCCTTCAAGCTTTCGACTTTTTCGCCTGAGACCGTCGTGCTCGATGCCTTCGACGGCTATTGGGGTCAGAAGCCGGAGTTCACCAAGGCGGCCTATGTCTGGCGGCCGGAATCCTCGATCCGCGCCGCCATGGTCGAGACCGGCGAAGCGGACCTAACGCCGTCGATCGCCATTCAGGATGCGAGCAATCCGGAAACAGACTTCGCCTATCTGAACTCGGAAACGACCGCTATCCGCATCGACACGGCCCAGCCGCCGCTTGACGATTTGCGCGTTCGCAAGGCGCTCAATCTTGCGATCGATTGGGAAGGTCTCGCCCAGCTCTTCGGCGACGACGTCAAGCGAGCGTCGCAGATGGTCGTTCCGGGCATCAACGGTCACGACGAGGCGCTCGAGGCCTGGCCTTACGATCCCGAAGAGGCGAAGAAGTTGCTCGAGGAGGCGGCGGCGGACGGCGTTGCCGTCGATACCGAGATCAAGCTCATAGGCCGCAACGGCATCTATCCGAACGGCGCGGAAGCGATGGAAGCCATGATGACGATGTGGCAGGCCGTGGGTCTCAACGTCAAGCTCACCATGCTCGACGTCGCCGACTGGCTCAGATACCTGCAGAAGCCCTTCCCAGAGGAGCGCGGCGCCAACCTCCTGCAGATGATGCATGACAACAACAAGGGCGACGCGGCCTTCACCATCCCGATCTTCTATCGTTCGAGCGGCAATTATTCGACGCTCGCCGACCCAGCCCTCGACAAGGAGATCGAGGCGGCGCTCGCAGCTACCGGCGAAGATCGTACGAAGAGCTTCAAGGCGATCTTCGACAAGGCGCGCAAGGAGGTGGTCGCGGACATCCCGATGTTCCACATGATCGGCTATACGCGCGTCGGCGCCAGACTCGATTGGAAACCGGATATCACGACCAACAGTGAAATCCCCTTGGCCAATATCCGTCTCAAGGATTGATCGACGGGACCCGCAGGGTGGCCGGTGCCACCCTGCGGTCCATCTGAAACGCTTCTGCGCGATACATTCGAAGGGCATCGGAAATGTTCAGCTATATAGGGCGCCGTGCGTCCCACAGCATCCTGTCGGTCCTCGGCCTATTGACGCTGGTCTTCTTTCTGACGCGGCTTACCGGCGACCCGTCCGCCTTGTATCTGCCGCTCGACGCGACGGCCGAGGCGCGGGCGGCATTCGCAAAATTGAACGGGCTTGACCAGCCGATCCCGTGGCAATTCATCGAATATCTCGAGGACCTGCTGCAGCTCAATTTCGGCCAGTCACTGCGCCAGAACCGCTCGGCGATGGAGGTCGCGCTTCAGGCTTTTCCCGAGACGCTGAAGCTTGCATTCGTGGCGATCACGCTTTCGTGCGCGCTGGCGATCCTCGTCGGTTCGCTTGCGGCGGCGCGTCCCGGGAGCCTCTTCGACCGCATCGCCAGCGTCGCTTCTCTCGCCGGCGCGAGCGCTCCGGATTTCTGGGTGGCCATCGTCGGCATCCTCGTCTTTGCGGTTGGCCTCGAGCTTCTGCCGACTTCCGGCACTGGAAGCTGGGCGCACTGGATCATGCCGATCCTGGTGCTGACGCTTCGCCCCTTCGGGCTCTTGGTCCAGGTCGTACGCGGAGCTATGCTGTCGGCGCTCGCCTCGCCCTACATCAAGACGGCTCGCGCCAAGGGAGTGCGCCGAACGAAGATCATCTTCGGCCACGCGCTCCGCAACTCGCTCCTGCCCGTCGTCACGGTCGCCGGCGATCTCGCGACGAGCCTCGTCAACGGCGCCGTCGTGGTCGAGTCGATCTTCGGCTGGCCGGGGATCGGCAAGCTGATGATCGACTCGATCATCCAGCGCGATTTTGCCGTCGTTCAATCGACGATCCTGGTCACGGCGACGGCCATCTTCATCCTGAACATCGCGATCGACCTGCTCTATGCGTTCCTCGATCCGCGCATCCGGTATTGAGCCAATGACAATCATCACTCCAGACAGCCGAGCGTCTGCAGGTGCGAGCAAGCCGCGGGTCCTGTTCGCCTACCTGAAAAGAGACAGGCTGGCGCTCACGGCAGCCATTTTTCTGGCGGTCCTGGTGCTCGCCGCCCTCCTTGGTCCCTGGCTGGTAGGAGACGCCGCCTCGCGATTAGGATTGCGCCAGCGCAATCTCGCTCCTTTCGCTTTCGAGCACGGCTGGATGTACTTTCTCGGTGCCGATACGCTCGGCCGACCGGTGCTGGCGAGGCTGATCGTCGGCGCACAGAACACGCTCGGCATCGCTGCGGCGGCTGTTTTCACATCCATGCTCATCGGCGGCACGCTCGGCCTTGTCGCAGGCTATTCCGAGCGTTGGTACAGCCATCTCATCCTGCGCCTCGCAGACGTGGTGATGAGCTTTCCTTCGCTGCTTTTGGCGCTGATCGTGCTCTACACCCTCGGCCCCAGCATCACCAATCTCGTGATCGTGCTCGCCATCACGCGGATGCCGATCTATCTCAGAACCGCGCGCGCCGAAGTTCTGGAGCTGCGCGAGCGCATGTTCGTCAGCGCGGCCCGCTCGATGGGGGCCGGACCCGCCCGCATCCTCCTCAGGCACATCGCGCCACTTGTGCTGCCGACTCTGGTCACGATCTCGGCCATCGACTTCGCGACGGTCATCCTGTCGGAATCGGCGTTGAGTTTCCTCGGCCTTGGCATCCAGCCGCCGGACTTCACCTGGGGCGCGATGGTGGCGAACGGGCGCGGCTATCTTGCTACCGCCTGGTGGATCGCCTTCTGGCCCGGTCTTGCCATCATGCTCACGACGCTGTCCCTCAACATCCTTTCGAACTGGGCGCGAACCGTCGCCGATCCGCAACAACGCTGGCGTCTGCAGAGCTTGCGAAAGGCCGCCCGATGAAGAAAGCACACAATCCCAATCTGAAGGGCGAGGGGGCCATTCTGAAGATCGAGGGGCTCACAGTCGATTTCCTCTCGAACGACGAACCGGTTCGCGCCGTCGACAACGTCTCCTTCCATGTCAACCGCGGCGAGACGCTCGTGATCCTCGGCGAAAGCGGCTCGGGCAAGAGCGTCAGCACGAGCACCGTAATGCATCTCATCGACTGCCCGCCGGGAGACATCGTCTCCGGCTCCTGCCTCTTTGACGGTACCGAGCTCTCTCGCCTCAATCAGGAGGCCCGCCGCGACATCAATGGCCGGCGGATCGCGATGATCTTTCAGGACCCACTCGCCTATCTCAATCCGGTTTATACCGTCGGGCGGCAGATCGCGGAGGTGTTTGAGAGCCATGACGCGGCAAGCGGCAGGCAGGCGCGCGCCAACGCAATAGAACTGCTCAGGCGCGTCGGCATCCCCGAGCCGGAAAGGCGCGTGGATTTCTATCCGCACCAGTTCTCCGGGGGGCAGCGCCAGCGCGTGATGATTGCCATGGCGATCGCGCTGAAGCCCGATATCCTGATCGCCGATGAGCCCACGACAGCACTCGACGTCCGCGTCCAGGCACAGATTCTCGATCTCTTGCGCGACCTCCAGCGCGAGACGGGCATGGCGCTCGTCATGATCACCCACGACCTCGAGGTTGCCGCATCGATGGCGGACCGGATCATCGTCATGAATGCCGGTAAGGTCGTGGAATCCGGTCTCGCCCGAGAGGTGTTCAGCAACCCGCAGCACGCCTATACGCGCCGCCTGATCGCCGCACTCCCCCATGGTGACGCGGCGGAAGCGTCGCACAGACGATCGGCGGAGGTCACAGGCGAGACGCTTCTCAAGGTCGAGCATCTGACAAAGGAATATGTGCTTGCATCCGGAGCCTTCGCCGGCAAACGCACGTTCAAGGCAGTGGACGACGTCAGTTTCGAAGTGAGGAAAGGCGAGACGCTCGGCATCGTCGGGGAGTCCGGCTCAGGCAAGTCGAGCATCGCACGCATTCTGCTCAGACTGAACGATCCGAGCTCCGGCAAGGCGATCTACGCGGGCGAAAACATCTTCGAGATGAGCGGGAAGCAGCTCGTCGCGTTTCGGCGAAAGGTCCAAATGGTGTTCCAGGATCCCTACGGCTCCATGAACCCGCGCATGAATGTCCAGGCGATCATCTCCGAGCCCTGGGCGATCCACCGCGATCTCCTGCCCAGGAGCCGGTGGCGCGATCGCGTGGCTGAGCTTTTGGACTTGGTCGGCCTCAAGCCGGAACACGCCGAGCGCTACCCGCACCAGTTTTCCGGCGGTCAGCGACAGCGCATCGCCATTGCCCGGGCGCTGGCGAGCGAGCCGGAACTCATTGTTTGCGACGAGGCGGTCTCCGCGCTCGATGTCTCGATCCAGGCACAGGTGATTGATCTCTTGGCCGAGCTTCGCACGAGACTCGGCCTCTCCTATATCTTCATCACCCACGACCTGCCGATCGTGCGCCATTTCGCCGATCGGATCCTGGTGATGAAGCAAGGAAAGATCGTCGACGAGGGCCCGACCCCGGCATTGTTCGGCGCGCCGCAGCACGAATACACGCGGAGCCTGCTCAAGGCCGTGCCGAAGCCGAAATGGCTCACGTCGGATGACGCGCCGTCGGCCGCGCCGCGCGAGCTTCGGGCTCAGCGCGCGAGAAACGGAGGCATGGCGGGGTGACTCGGCAGTCCTGACGTCCTGCAAAAGGCGCGTGTGCCTTAGAATGCGCGGCGCTTCTTGTCGGGGCCGCTAGGAGATGACCTCACTCCCACATGGATCGCATTCGTGCGCCGACATCGATCCGGACCTGCCGAGCGCTGCGTTCGCCGGCGGTCGCACTCACCTTCGGCCAATGCGAGGTTTCGAAGAACTGGAGGAGCGTCGCCGGGATGAACCGAGTGCGTGACGCATAGACGTGTCGGTCTCCCAGCGCGTTTTGCCCGCCTGTGAAGAATCTCTGCGGCGTCAGAAGCGTGAGGCTGTCGCGCGCCCGCGTCATGCCGACATAGAGCAGCCGCCGTTCTTCTTCGAGCTCGGCGCTGCTGCCGGCCCCGAGATCGCAGGGAATGCAGCCGTCGACGACGTTGAGCATGAAGACTGAGCGCCACTCCTGGCCCTTGGCCGAATGGATGGTCGAAAGGATGAGATAGTCCTCGTCCAGTAGCGGCACGCCGGCCTGATCGCTGGTTGCGTCCGGCGGGTCGAGCGTGAGCTCCGTGAGGAAACGCTCCCGGCTCTGATAACCGCCGGCGATCTGCTCGAGCTGGAGGAGATCAGCCTTGCGGCTATCGGCATCCTCGTGAATGCGATCGAGATGCGGTTCGTACCAGGCGCGGGCGACGGCGATCTCTCCTGGCCAGCCCGCTCCGGACTTCCTCAAGCCCGACAGGAGCGTGATGAACTTGGTCCAGTCTTCACCGGTCTTCGGGGGAGGGGGGATCTCGGCGAGCGACAAGAGAGGCTCTGCGTCGGCTGCGATCGTGTCGAGGATCTTTCCGGCCGTCTGCGGGCCGATCCCCGCCAGCATCTGCAGAAGACGGAAGCCGGCAACGCGATCGCGCGGGTTTTGGGCGAAGCGGAGAACGGCCAGCAGGTCCTTGACATGAGCGCTGTCCAGGAACTTGAGGCCGCCGAATTTTACGAAGGGGATGTTCCGCCGGGTCAGTTCGACTTCCAATGTGCCGCTATGGTTCGACGAACGGAACAGCACGGCCTGTTGCTTCAGCCGAATGCCTACCTCGCGGTTCGCCAGAACCTGTTCGACGATATAGCTAGCCTGATCGGTCTCGTCCTTCACGGTGACGAGAAGCGGTCGTTGTTCTGATTGCCGATCCGTCCAGAGGTTCTTGGTGAACCGCTCGCGGGCGAGGTCGATGACGCCATTGGCTGCCGCGAGGATCGGCTGCGTCGAGCGGTAATTGCGGTCGAGCGTGATGACGTCTGCCGGCCGCGGGGAGAACTCCTTCGGGAAGTCGAGGATGTTGCGCACCGTCGCGGCCCTGAAGGAATAGATCGACTGCGCGTCGTCGCCGACGACCGTGAGGCCGCGACCGCCAGGTTTCAAGGACATGAGGATCGAGGCCTGGAGGCGGTTCGTGTCCTGATACTCGTCGACAAGGATGTGGTCGAAGCGCCTGCCGATGTCGTCGGCGAGCTCCGGATCGGAGACCATCTGCGCCCAGTAGAGCAGCAGATCGTCGTAATCGAGGACGTTTTGCGCCTGCTTGGCTTCGACATATCCTGCGAAGAGTTGCTTGAGCTGCTCTTCCCACCCGGCCACCCAGGGGTAGGAGGACTTCAGCACCTCGGTGATCGAGCTCTCGGAATTGACGACGCGCGAATAGATGGCGAGACACGTGCTCTTCGTCGGGAAGCGGCTTTCCGATTTCGAGAATCCCAGCTCATGGCGGACGAGATTCATCAGGTCCGCCGAATCTTCACGGTCGTGAATGGTGAAGTCGACATTCAGGCCGATCTGTTCCGCATAGATGCGAAGCAGTCGTGCGCCGATCCCGTGGAACGTTCCAGCCCAGGCGAGTGCATCCGTCATGATAGCGGCGTTGTCAGGGAGAACCTGTCGGCAGATCCGTTGCACGCGGCGCGCCATCTCGGATGCGGCGCGTCGTGAAAAGGTCATGAGCAGGATTCGGCGGGGATCTGCGCCATTGACGATCAGATGCGCTACGCGATGGGCGAGCGTATTGGTCTTGCCGGAGCCGGCGCCGGCGATGATGAGCAGCGGCCCGCCGATCTCGCCGTCTGCAAGACCGATACCGTGTTCGACCGCTTCTCTCTGGCGTTCGTTGAGTTTTTCCAGATAGGCCGCGCTCATGGATTCCCTTCGCTTCCGCTTTCCCCTTGCACAAAACCTCAGGGAACGGTCTCTCAGCGCCGACGCGCGACCGAATCACCCGAGCGCTCGGAACAAAGCTGGAACATAATCCGACCTCTCACAAGCTGGAAAGTGCATGTACACGAGGCCACGCCTCGCATCGATCGGTCATGAACACTTCTAAGCGTGCAGCATGGCTTTCGCGTTCTCTGCATCGGTGATGATGATCGTTGCCAGTCTTGCTCGTGCCAGTGCCAGCAGAATGTCGCGTTTGTGCGGGCCGCCGGAGGCGACGATGCGGCAAGGAATCCGGCGATAGTCATCCAGTTCCGGCGAAAGCACCTGCCTGTTCAGGGGATGATCCACCGGCTTGCCTTCAGCGTCCAGGTAGCGGCCAAGCAGGTCGCCGACTGCGCCGACGGCGATGAGGTCGGCGACATTCGTCCCTTCGGGCAGGCCGTAGCGCACCTGCAGCGATTGCTGCGAAACGTCTCCGGCGCTGAGGTAGGAAATGTCGACGTCGCGGGTCTGGCGGAAAATCTTTCGGAACACCGATTGGGCGATGATGGCCTCCCGCGATTCCGGGGTTTCGGCATAGATCGGCGCCGCGAAATAATGGCACTGCGCCTTCAGAACCTCGGCGAAGCCGCGGACGATCTCGAAGGTGTTGATCTCCGAGCCGTGCGTCAGGCCGCCCATCATGGAGCGCACGTCGATCTGCGGCTCGTTGGCGGGCGTCATGTGCTGCATCGTCTCACGCAGCGTCGCGCCCCAGCCGACGCCGATCGACGCCGGCCTTCGCGATTGAATCAGGCGGTCCAGATAGACGGCAGCGCCGCGACCAATCACGGAATGCAGTTGGCGCGGGTCAGCTGGGGTCGGCACGACCACAGCATCTTCCAATTCGAAATGGTCGCGCAACCGCGATTCGAGTTCGACATTTTCAGCGAGCGGCGAACTGAAGCTGATGCGGACGATCCCCTCTTCGAGCGCCGCTGCGAGAAGCTCGTTCACGCGGCGACGCGTGAGATGCATGCGTTCGCCGATCTCGGCCTGTGTCAGCCCCTCCACGTGGTAGAGCCAGGCGGCTCTGATCATTAACTCCTGCTGCCCCATAGAGTTCGGTTCCCCATTATTACAAACGTCACAAGTATGTAACATATGTAAACTAATTGGCTGTCAACGACATCATGTTGGGCTCTATCCCATGACGGCAGTTTCCCGGATTTCCGATTGCGATGCTGTGCTAACGTCGGCGCAGCCAAGCCCTCCATTGCCTCTGTCCCTGTCACCGAAGCTTCACCGAAACATCAGGAAAACGACGCATCGCCGCGCCTACAGGCGACCTGGAACGGTCTCTGCCGCGGGATGCTCACCCTATCATTAAAGGAGGTTTCTATGCTTTCGATTAGTCGGCGCGGCGCGCTTGGTCTCATTGGCGCGACTGCAGGCAGCATGGTCCTGCCGCGCTTTGCTTTGGGCCAAGGCAAGCGCCCCTCCGTCACGATTGCGGTGCAGAAGATCACCATCAACAATACGCTCGACGTCTGGAACGAAACGTCGAATGTCGGCGAGCGCGTGTTCTTTCCGAATCTCTGGGAAGGCCTGATCCTGCGCGACTGGATGGGCAATCAGGGTCCGGTCCCGGGCCTTGCGACGGAATGGAAGCGTATCGACGACAAGACGCTCGAGCTGAAGCTGCGTCAGGGCGTGAAGTTCCACAATGGCGACGAATTGACCGCCGCCGACGTCGTGTTCAGCTTTTCGGCGCAGCGCGTCTTCGGCAATACGCAGCCCGCAGGCGGCAAGACGATTTTCGAAGACGAGCATAAGCCGGCGAATGCCAAGGAGCTGCCGGCAATCGTCCCGGGCACCGGCCGACGCCTGTGGCCGGCGCTTGCCGGTGTCGAGGCCGTCGACAAATATACCGTCCGCTTCCACAACGCGACGCCGGATGTCACCATTGAGGGCCGCCTTTACGCCTTCGGCAGCCAGATCGCCAATCGCCGCGCCTGGGACGAGGCCAAGACCTACATCGATTGGGCGCGCAAGCCGATCACCACGGGTCCCTACATGGTCGGCGAACACAAGCCGGATGTCGCCTTGACCCTTGTCGCCTTCGACGACTATTGGGGCGGCCGTCCGCCGCTCGAAGAAATCCGCTTCGTCGAGGTTCCGGAAGTCTCCTCACGCGTGAATGGCCTGCTTTCCGGCGAGTACGATTTCGCCTGCGACCTGCCGCCGGATCAGATCGCCACGGTTCAGGGTACGGCTGGTTACGAGGTGCAGGGTTCCACCATCCATAATCACCGCATCTCGGTCTTCAATGTTCAGAATCCGATCCTACAGAATCCCCTGGTCCGCCGTGCCATGACCCATTCGATCGACCGGCAGGCGATCGTCGAGGCACTCTGGGCTGGCCAGACGACCGTCCCGGCCGGTCTTCAATTCCCCTTCTACGGCGACATGTTCATCGAAGGCTGGGCCGTCCCCGAATATAACCCGCAGCTCGCCAAGGATCTCTTGAAGCAGGCCAACTACAAGGGCGATGCGATCCCCTTCCGCCTTCTCAACAACTACTACACGAACCAGACCGCCAACGGTCAGATCATGGTCGAGATGTGGCGGCAGGTGGGGCTCAACGTCGAGATCGAGATGAAGGAGAACTGGGGACAGATCCATGATCCGTCGGGCGTCAAGGGCGTGCGCGACTGGTCGGCCGGCGCCGCGTTCGGCGACCCCGTCTCCTCGATCGTCGCGGGCTTCGGACCTAACGGCGAGGTCCAGCAGAAGAAGGACTGGACCAACGCCGAGGCCAACCAGATGGCCCAGATTCTCGAAACCAGCACCGATCACGCCAAGCGCAAGAAGGCTTTCGCCCGCATGCTCGAGATCTGTGAGCGCGAAGACCCGGTCTATCAGGTGCTGCACCAGAACGCGGTATTCACCGGTGTGAAGTCCTCGTTGAAGTGGAAGGCGGCGCCCGCCTTCGCAATGGATTTCAGGGCCTCCAACTGGGCCGGCTAAGATGGTGCTTGGGACGACGAGCACAAAAACAATGACCTAAAGCGCGTCGCACGAATTCGATTGAACGCGGCGCGCTTTGGGTCGCCGTTCCGGCAGCCCCGGCTGCCGCCGCGGCCGAACCAAGCGGGGATAAGAAATGGGCTCAGCCAATCCCAATCTGGTGGAACTGCGGGATCTGAAGGTCACCTTCGACGGAGTGGAAGTTCTGCATGGCATCGATCTCGATGTCGCCAGAGGAGAGGCGCTCGGCCTTGTCGGCGAGTCCGGATGCGGCAAGTCGGTGACTTGGCTCGCAGCGCTCGGACTGCTGCCGAGCAAGGCGGCGGTCACGGGCTCCGTCCGCGTCGATGGCCGCGAACTGTGCGGCGCCGGGCGTTCCGCCTTGGAAGAGATCCGGGGCGGGCGGATCGCAATGATTTTCCAGGACCCGTCGAGCTCGCTCAACCCGGTTCTCAGCGTCGGCCGGCAGATCGTCGAGGCGCTTCGCCTCCACCGCGGCCTTCGCGGTGGGGCCTCCCGAGCCGAGGCCTTGCGGCTCATGGACATGGTCGGCATCCCGGATCCGCCGCGGCGCTTCGATCTCTATCCGCACGAGTTCTCCGGCGGGCAGTGTCAACGCCTGATGACCGCGATGGCGCTTGCCGGGCAGCCGGACCTCTTGATCGCGGACGAACCGACGACGGCGCTGGATGCGACCATCCAGGCGCAGATCCTCGATCTTCTGAACACGCTTCGGGCCGAGACCGGCATGGCGTTCGTCTTCATCAGCCATGATCTCGGGGCGGTCTCGCAGGTTTGCGAGCGCGTCTGCGTCATGTATGCCGGCCGTATCGTCGAGGAGGGGGGCGTCGCGCAACTCTTCTCCGAGCCGCGACATCCCTATACACGCGGGCTGTTCGACGCCATTCCGCGGATCGACGGGCCGCGTGACCGGCTCATTCCCATTCCCGGAACGGTACCGAACCCGAAACACGTGCCAGAGGGCTGTTTCTTTTCCCCTCGCTGTCCGCGTGCCGTCGATGCCTGCGAGCGCGAGCGTCCGCCTCTGATGCCGCTCGATGACGGCCGCCGGCTCGCCTGCACCCGTCCCGTGCCCTTGGCCCCCACCAGGAGAAGAATTCCCCAAGGGGTGATGCAGTGAATCCGCTGATCGAAGCGAACGATCTCGTCCGTATCTACGAAACCCGGCGCGGTCTCTTCGGCCGCACGAGCCCGGTTCGCGCCGTAAACGGCGTTTCGCTCACGGTCATGCAGGGCGAGACGCTCGGGATCGTCGGCGAATCCGGATCCGGCAAGTCGACATTGGGGCGGATGCTTTTGGGCATCGATCCGGCGCAAGCGGGTGAAGTGCGTTTTTCAGGCCGCCCGATGCCGAAATCCGGCACGGCGGAATGGCGGGCGCTGCGCGCGAAAATGCAGATCGTCTACCAGGACCCGCTGGCGGCGCTCGACCGGCGCTTGACGATCGCAGCACAGATCGGCGAGCCGTTGGAGATCCACCGGATCGTCCCGAAGGAGCACCGCGCCGCCCGCGTCGCGGAGCTGATGGCGGCCGTCGGTCTTCGTCCCGATCAGGCCGGGCGTTTCCCGCACGAGTTTTCCGGCGGGCAGCGGCAGCGGGCGGTCATCGCCCGCGCTCTTGCTTCGCGCCCGAAGCTGCTTGTCTGCGACGAGCCCGTCTCCGCCCTCGACGTCTCGATCCAGGCGCAGGTCGTCAATGTGCTGCGCGACCTGCAGGAGCAGAACGGCATCGCCATGGTCTTCATCAGCCACGACCTCAAGGTCGTGCGCAACATAGCCGATCGCGTCGCGGTGATGTATCTCGGCCGGATCGTCGAGGAGGCCTCGTCCGACGTGATCTTCCAGTCTCCTCAGCATCCCTATACCAAGGCGCTGGTCTCGAGCGTGCCGGTACCCGGCAAGCCACTCGAAGGCCGGATGATCCTGCAGGGGGAACCTCCGAATCCGGCCGAACGGCCCTCGGGCTGCGCCTTCCATCCCCGCTGTCCGCTTGCACGCGACATCTGCCGCACGAGCGTGCCGGCGCTTCGCCAAATCGGCAGCGGACGAACGGCAGCCTGTCACATTGTGGCGGGCGAGGCGGCGGTCGAGACATTGAGGAGACGGGCATGATCCGCTTCGTTCTCGTGCGGCTGCTTCGGGCCGCGATCACGATTCTGGCCGTCGTGACCTTCGCCTTCGTCGTGCTGCGCATGTCCGGCGACCCAGCGCAGGTCATGCTCGGTCCGGACGTTCCGCAGGACGCGCTCGATGCCTTCCGCAGGACCTGGGGTCTGGATCAGCCGCTCTGGATACAATACCTCGCCTACATCAAGTCGATCTTCACCGGCGATTTCGGCGTCTCTATGCGTGACAAGGCTTCGGCGCTTCATCTAGTCCTGGAGCGGGTGCCGGCGACGCTGCAACTGACCGTGCCGGCGCTGATCCTCAAGCTTCTGATCGGTATTCCCGCCGGCGTCTATGCCGCGCTTCACCGCCAGAGCTTCGCCGACCGCGGCGTCATCATGCTGGCGATCATGGGTTTCACCGTCCCGTCCTTCGTCATGGGGTTGGTGCTCGTGCTGGTCTTTTCGGTTCTTCTTGGCGTACTGCCGTCCGGCGGCCAGGAGACATGGGTGCACGGCATCCTGCCGACGATCACGATGAGCATCGGCGGCATCGGCATTCTCGCACGCTTCTCGCGCAGTGCTATGATCGAGGTGATGGGCCAACCCTATATCCGGACCGCGTCTGCCAAGGGACTGAAATGGCGCGACGTGATCTGGCACCATGCGCTCCCCAATGCCGCGGTCCCGATCGTAACGATTGTCGGCTTCATGGTCGGCTCGCTGATCGCCGGCGCGGTCGTCGTTGAATCGATCTTTTCCTGGCCGGGCATCGGGCGCCTGCTGGTCGTTTCCGTGAGCAATCGCGACCTCGCCGTCGTGCAGTGCATTCTGCTGATCATCGCCGCGGCGATGGTGGTGTCGAACCTTGTCGTCGACCTGCTCTATGGCTGGCTCGATCCTCGCCTGCGTTCGCATGCGGTGCATTGAGGAGATACGGGATGGCGTCTGTTGATCAGATCGAGAGAGCATCGCCGGAGCCACTTCGAGGCTTCACCGCATCGCTCCGCCGAAAGATGCCGATCTCGGTGGCGTTCGGCGTCTTCTGGTTGGCGGCCATGGTCGCGATTGCCCTTTTTGCCGGCTACCTGCGGCCCTACGACATCACCGCCATGGATCTGACGAGCCGGCTTTCTTCGCCGGGCGCGTTCAACCACTGGCTCGGCACCGACGAACTTGGGCGGGACGTCTTGTCGCGCCTGATCCAGTCGATCCGCGTGTCGCTGATCATCGCCTTCGGCGCGACGATTTTGTCTGCCGTCTTCGGCACGACGCTCGGCTTCGCCGCGGCGCGCTTTCGCGGCGTGGTCGAGCACCTCGTGCTCGTGCTCGCGGATTTCCAGGCGGCTCTGCCGTTTCTCATCATGTCGCTCGCGGTGCTGGCTTTCTTCGGTTCCTCAATGGTGCTGCTCGTCTGCCTGATGGGTTTTTACGGATGGGAGCGCTATGCGCGCATCGCCCGCGGATTGGCGATCTCGGCCGGAGCGCAGGGCTATGCGGCCGCGGTGGTGCAGCTTGGCGCCACGCCGGCGCGGGTCTATCTTCGTCATATTCTCCCCAATGTCGCATCGACCCTGATCGTGTCGATGACGTTGACTTTCCCGGAAATCATCCTGATGGAAAGCGGCCTCTCCTTCCTCGGTCTCGGCGTGCAGCCGCCGGAAACGAGCCTCGGCAATATGGTCGGCTTCGGGCGCGAATATCTGACCCGCGCGCCCTGGATCATGCTCGCTCCGGCGGCCGTCATCATGCTCACGACGCTTTCCATCTCGCTTGTCGGAGACTGGCTCCGCGACAAGCTCGATCCAACCTTGCGATGAGGAATATTCGCATGACAAAGATCATCGGCCATCGCGGCGCCCGCAATCTTTGGCCGGAAAACTCGCTGACGGGCTTCCGACATGCGATAGAGCTCGGCGTCGATGCGATCGAGTTCGACGTGCATCTCACCGATACGGGCGAGCTACTCGTCATCCATGACGCCACGCTCGACAGGACTGCGCGAGCGACCGGACCGGTGCGTCGGCTGACGCCTGAGGCGCGGGCGACGACGAGACTGCGAGATGCAGACGAGGCGATCCCGACCTTGGCGGATGTGCTGGCCGTTCTCGCACCCGAGGAGCGTCTGCACCTGCATGTCGAGATCAAGGTCGATGAAACCGGGACGCCTTACCCGAACATTTCCCGGCGCGTCACGGAGGAGCTTCAGCGCTTCGGCGTCTATAATCGCGCCCATCTCACGTCTTTCGATACATCCGTGCTGATGGATTGCCACCGCCATGCGCCGCATGTCGCGCGTCTCGTTTCCGTGAACGCCGACTGGGCGGCGAGACAGGGCGGTCTCGCCGCTTTTCTCGGTGCCGTCGACGACCTCGTCGAGGTCGTCGCGGTCCATCACGAGCTGATGGCGGTCGAATGGGAGCTGATCCGCAGCACAATGCCGCTCGAGCGCCTGTGCGTCTGGACCGTCAACGAAGAAGCGGAAATCCGTTACTGGCTCAACCGAGGCATCGGCCACCTGACATCCGACCGGCCTGATCTGGCCCTCCGTCTGCGCGACGCCATAGCCGCATGAAGCGGGCCCTAGCGGTCCATCCAAGTGAACCATGACGTCGGAACGAACGTTTGTGAGCCGAGCAGTTTCGTCGATAGGCTCAGATCGTGGAGGACTTCAATCAGAGAGCCGCACGCGCGGACAAAGAAAGGCCGGGCGCCTTCGCGGCATTTCCCTATGACCGAATGACGGTCGAGCGCTTTCGCGAGGCCTTTCCGCGCGCGAGGTGGGACGACGAGCGGCGGAGCTGGTTCGTGCCGGGAAAAACCGCTGCGCAACGCGTAAACCGCTGGATGGCGCGCGAAGCCGAGTCCCACGATATGTATGGCGACCTCAAGGGGCGCGATGCCTATGCTTTTGATCCGATTACGAGTCCGTACCTCGAGGTCGGCGACGATCTGCGTGTCCGAACGCCTTATTCGAAAACCATCCTTGATCAACTGCGCGCAGTTCCGTGGGCTCACTGGGACGACGATCTGCGCGTCTGGCGGGTGCCGTTCAGGTCCTACGAGGAGCTGCGCCGCCGTTGGCACAAGATCGAGGAGGCGGCACGACGGAGCGAGCCCGAGGAGAGAAAACGGCGTCGGCAAGCTAAGAAGAACTCCGAGGAGCAAAAGGCCGCCCGGCTGCGCACAGCCGAGCGCCGGCGTCGCCGCTATCCCTTGCTCGCGGAGGAGCTGCCGCCGCTTGATCGGCCCGTGGCGACAAATCAGTACGGCATTGTCGTCTTCAGCGACATATCCGGAGAGCTCGTCGAGCCGTCCTCAATGATCGAATATTATCCTCACACGTCCCGGGCCGACCGCGACTATGTCTGGGGGACCTGGCGCTCGCCGACGCTGGCGGAGCTTATCGCCACCTGGCCTGCCCGTCGGGAGGCCACCCTCAGCCACCATTTCCGCGGCTGGTGGCAGCCGACGCTCGCCGAACTCAGACTCGCCCGTCGGAGCGCACGCTCGCTCGATCGCCAGCGACAAAGGCGTAGGCTTCGCCCCTCCTCGTAAACGCCGTTTACAGCGTAGCGCGTCTTATCAGACGCGCTAAGGTCGCTGTTACATTTTGAAGTGCTGCATATTTTTATCCTTAAATCGGATACGATTTAAGCAAACATGCAGTAGGCGCGTGTTATTTGCTGCCCCGATGCGGATCCTTGCCGGTCGCCTGGCTGCTTTTCTTGACGTCGCCCTTTTTCCCCTGATCGCCGGCGCGATTTCCGCCATGAGTGCCCTTCGAGCTCTTGGCGGTCTTTCCGTCTTTAATGTTTGTAGCCATGTCGCATTCCTCCAAAAAATCGGGTGCTCGACAGGGTGCAACCGGGCATCGACGGTAAAGTTCCGCTGTTTTCCAGCACCCGGCTCGTTCCCGACTGGTCTAAGAACGCCCGTTCGCAATTGTCTTAATCAGGTTCGTTCCCATCCAAGCCTTTAGCGGCTCGCAGCTTTAAAGATGAGAAAAATACTCCTGTTTTAACGGCGGCTGGAATTCGCCGGACGGGAGCAATCTCTAATGCTCGGCGCCGTGCGCAAGGGACGTATCTGCAATGACCATTATGCAAACTGCTCCAGCGGTCGGGGAACGAACGACCGTGCAAGGTGCCGGAAGACTTTACGCGGTATTGGGCGGGCTCTATCTCGCCCAGGGGATCCCGACTTATCTCCTGCTTGTCGCGCTGCCGCCTCTGATGCGCGAGAGCGGCGCATCGCGCACCGCGATCGGCCTGTTCTCGCTGCTCATGCTGCCGCTGGTGCTGAAGTTCGCGATCGCGCCGCTGGTCGATCGGTGGGCGCTTTGGCCCAGTCTCGGCCACCGGCGCGGCTGGGTGGTGCCGACGCAGCTCCTCGTCAGCGCCGGCATCGCCTCCATGGTCCTGGTCGAGCCTGATCAGGCCGGTACACTCTTCGCAATCGGCATCTGCATAACCCTTCTCTCCTCAGTCCAGGACATCGCGACCGATGGCTATGCGGTGCGGCACCTGACGGGAAGGACGCGGCCGGTCGGCAATGCGGTGCAGGCGGGCTCGGTCGCTCTCGGCGTCATCGTCGGCGGCACACTGACGCTGGTCCTCTTTCATAAGATCGGCTGGCAGCCCACGATCCTGCTGGTCGCGGGCCTGTCCTTGCTGCCGCTTGTCGCGGCAATCTGGATGCAGGACAGGGTTGAGCAGAGCCCGGATGCGACCTCGCCAAAGCAAGAAAGCCGCGAGCGAGCAAGCCTTATCGGCTTCTTCCGGCGGCCGAACGCCTGGATGATCCTTGCCTTCGCCCTCACATACCGGGCGAGCGAAGGTCTCGTGCGCGGCATGGAAGGCGCCTATCTCGTCGACAGCAAAGTGCCGACCGCCTGGATCGGCTATCTATCCGGAGCTGCGGCCGCAACCGCGGGACTGCTCGGCGCAGTCATCGCCGCGCTGATCATTCGCAAGGCGGGATTGACTGCGACGCTCATCCTGCTTGGCGGGCTTCGCAGCCTCTGCTTCCTCGCCTTCGCCCTCAATGCATTCGGCATTTGGCCCGGAGTCGCGGTTGTCATGTCGGCCTCCGCCGCCCAGACCCTGATCCGCTACATGGAACTGGTCGGCATCTATTCCTTCTTCATGGCCTCCTCTTCGGACGATCAGCCGGGCACGGACTTCACGATCCTGAGCTGCGCCGAACTCGTCGTCTACCTGATTGGTACCTCGATCGCAGGCTACCTTGCCGACCAGTTCGGCTACGCAACGCTCTTTTCCTCGGCGACGGTCATTTCGGTGCTCGGCATCGGAGTCTCCGCCTGGATGCTGGAAAGGATCAAGGCGCGGCCGACCCCCGCTCTGTCGGGCGCCTGAGCCGCCGCCAGACCTCACCGGAAAATCATGAACGGAGTTGATCTCATGGATGCTTCCGCACGCGCCACCAATGGCTTCTATCTCGATCGGCAGGCGAGACGAGAGTCGAATGCCCGCAGCTATCCGCGGCGCTTTCCCGTTGCGCTGAAATCGGCCTTCGGCTCTACGGTCACCGATGTCGACGGCAGGACATATCTCGATTGCCTAGCGGGCGCCGGAACGCTGGCGCTCGGCCACAATCACCCGGAGGTGATCGAGACGCTGCAGGAGGTGCTCAGCTCCGGACTGCCGCTCCACACTCTCGACCTGACGACGCCGGTGAAGGACCAGTTTGTCGCCGATATCTTCGACAGCCTTCCCTCCGGGCTGCGCGAGGAGGCCAGAATCCAGTTTTGCTCGCCGAGCGGTACCGATGCCGTCGAGGCCGCCATCAAGCTTGCGAAGACCGCGACCGGCCGCACCGATATCATCTCGTTTCGGGGCGCCTATCACGGCATGTCGCAGGGATCGCTTTCGCTCATGGGCTCGCTCGGCCCGAAGGCCTCGGTCGGCCAGCTCGTGCCGGGTGCGCATTTCTTTCCCTACCCCTATGCCTATCGTTGCCCATTCGGCCGGGGAGGGGAGGAAACCACGAGCCTTGCCGCCGAATATTTCGAGCGGGCGCTGCGTGATCCCGAGGGCGGCATCAATCTCCCGGCCGCCGTCATTCTCGAGGCGGTGCAGGGCGAAGGCGGCGTCATTCCGGCTCCGGCGGAATGGCTGCGCGCGGTTCGCCGCGTGACGCGGGATCTCGGTATTCCGCTGATCCTCGACGAGGTCCAGAGCGGCATCGGCCGCACCGGTAGCTTCTACGCCTTCCAGAAGGCCGGCATCGTCCCTGACATCGTCGTCCTGTCGAAGGCGATCGGCGGCGGCCTGCCGCTGGCCGTCGTGATCTACCGCGAGGGCCTCGACCTCTGGAAGCCGGGCGCCCATGCGGGCACCTTCCGCGGCAACCAGCTGGCGATGGCGGCCGGCTCCAAGACGCTGGAGATCATTGAGCGGGACGGGCTTGTCGAGCGTGCCGCGATTGCCGGGCGGAGGCTGCGCGCCAATCTCGAACGCATCGCGGCTCAGACGCCCTATATCGGCGAAGTACGCGGCGAAGGGTTAATGCTCGGCGTCGAAGTCGTCGATCCGGCCGGGCGGCCGGATGCGCTCGGCCACCCGCCACATGGGCCGGAGATCGCCCGGATGATCCAGAACGAGCTGTTCCGCGCCGGGGTCATTCTGGAAACCGGCGGCCGCTACGGCAGCGTGCTGCGCCTTCTACCGCCGCTCATCATCTCGGACGAGGAGATCGATCAGGTCTCGGGCGTCCTTGCCTCCGCGTTCGAGCGCCTCGGACGCAAGGCCGCATGAACATGAATGTCGCCGCATTAAAGCTCGCGCCGGCCGCTGAGGCGGATCACGCCGATCAGATACTCGGCACCGACGCGCCATCGCGTCGTGCCTTCAAAGACGCGATGCTGCAGGCCGTCGACATGGTCGCCCACGGAACGGCAGCCGCAAGCAGCCTATACTCCGGTACCAGCGTTGCGGGACTGCGCGCGCTTCTTGACGATCTCGATCCGCTTCCGAAGGTCGGAACAGGGATCGCCGCCGCGCTCGCCGATATAGGGCGCCCGGCGCTCGAGCATGCGCTGACGGTCGGTCATCCGGCGGCAATGGCGCATCTTCATTGCCCGGTTGCCGTGCCCGCATTGGCCGCCGAAGTGCTGATCTCGGCCACCAACCAGTCGCTCGATTCATGGGATCAATCGCCGTTCGCCACCCTCGTCGAAGAGCGGGTGCTCAGATTGCTTACGGAACTTGCGGGGCTGCCCGCCTCGGCAAGCGGCAATTTCACCAGCGGCGGTAGCCAGTCGAACATGACGGCGTTGTATCTGGCCGCCGAGCGCTACGGCGCCGACGCACGGAAGTCCGGCGTTATTCTCACGTCGGAACACTCGCATTTCAGCATCCGCAAGAGTGCCGCCGTGCTGGGCTTTGCGGATGATGCAGTGATTTCCATCGCATCGGACGAAGCGGGCCGGATGTCGATGCCGGCGCTGGAAGCCGGACTGCAGCGGGTCGTCGGCGAAGGCCGCGTGCCGATTGCCGTGGTTGCGACGGCGGGAACGACGGACCTCGGCGCCATCGATCCGCTGGTCGAAATCGCCGACGTCGCTGCCGCTCGAGATCTCTGGATGCATGTGGACGCCGCTTATGGCGGCGGGCTTCTCTTTTCCCGCCACCGCGACCGTCTTCAAGGACTGGAGCGCGCCCACTCGATCGCCCTCGATTTTCACAAGATGCTGTTTCAGCCGATCAGTTGCGGTGCGCTTCTCATTCGCGATCGGGCGCATTTCGCCCCGCTTGCGAGCAAGGCCGACTACCTCAATCCGGAGGATGCCGTCTTCGCCGATGCGCCCAATCTCGTCGAGCGCTCGGTGCAGACCACGCGCAGAGCCGATTCACTGAAAGTCCTGATGACCCTGCGCGCGATCGGTCGCGACGGCCTCGACGCATTGATCTGCCAGACACTGGAAAACACCCGTGCCGCGGCGGAGGCGGTGGAGGCGCGCGACTATCTGCGTCTCGCCCGGCGGCCGTCACTATCGACAGTGCTTTTCCGTTACGTCTCGGCGGGCGGACCGGAACTCTCCGATGCGATCACGCTGAAGACCCGAGCCGCACTTTTCCATGCCGGCATTGCGGCGCTTGCAACAACCGTTCTCGACGGTCGCGTTCACTTCAAGCTCACGCTGCTCAATCCGCGTTCAACCCCCGACGTCGTCCACCGTGTCCTCGATGCGATCGGTGAAACGGCCCGTGAACTGGAGGCTCACCATGCACGCACATGATGCTGCAACGCTTACCTTGCGCTCTCTTCTCAATTGCGTGGCGCGCGAATATGCCGATTGCGTTCGTTGGTCGGACGAATCGGGACGGTCGCACTTCACGGTGAGGTTCCCGGACGGCGGCGGCAGCCTCGATCTGCCCGTCCTTTATCGTTCGCCGACGGGCCATCACCTGTTCGGTGAGCCGGTGAGGCTGACGGACGAAAACGGTTCGGCGACGATCGGCGCGGCAGAAGCGATAACGACCGTGATAGAACGGCTCGAACCTTCCGCCGCGGCAAGGGACGGACGGGCCGACCTGCTGAACCGCACGCATTCGAGCCGGCTCTTCATCGAAGCGGCGCTTGCGGCGCGCCAGGCCGATCTCGCCGGTCTCGCCGAGGAGGAGGTCTCCTTCATCGCGGCGGAACAGGGGCTAATTGCCGGCCACGGTATTCACCCCTGCCCGAAGAGCCGGGAAGGAATGACGGAGTCGGAATCACGTCGCTATTCGCCGGAGTTCGCAGCCGCATTTCCGTTGCGCTGGTTCGCCGTCGAGCGCCGCCTTTTCCATACAGGCCATTCCGAGGGATCGCCTTCGGCCGAAGAGTGGCTGCAGACCGCAATGGGGCACGATCTCGATGGCATAAGAGCGCGTCTGCCCGCACGAGATTTCGCCCTGCTACCGGTCCATCCCTGGCAGGCGGATGAGATGCTGAAGGATCCCGTCGTGGCGGCGCTCGCGGCGGACGGCCGCCTGATCGATTGCGGCGAAGCCGGCAAGCCGTGGTTCCCTACATCCTCCGTGCGCACTCTCTATCGTCCGGAGGCGCCCTTCATGCTGAAGCTGTCGCTAGGCGTCGGCATCACCAATTCCGTCCGCGTCAATCTTGCCCGCGAACTGCTTCGTGGCGACGACATGTACCGCTTCCGCCGCCATCGGCTCTGGCAGGATTTCTCGCGCGTCTATCCGGGACTGACGCTCGTGCCCGACCCGGCCTATATGGGCGTCAAGGTCGACGGGTCCGTGATCGACGGCCTCTCCGTATCGATGCGCGAGAACCCCTTCACCGGCGCGGATGCCGATCGCAACGTGTCGCTGCTCGCTGCCCTATGCGAGCACCTGCCGGGTCGCGGCAGCCGGCTCGGGGCCTTGATCCGCACTCGGGCGCGGCAGGAAGGACGCCCTCTCGATGCGGTTGCGCGAGCCTGGTTCGAGTGGTTTTTGACCGTCTTCGTCCGGCCGGTCTTCGGACTCTATCTGCGCCACGGCATCGCCATGGAGGCTCACCAGCAGAACATCGTGATCGAGATCGAGGACGGTTATCCGATCGGCGTGTTCTATCGCGACAATCAGGGCTTTTTCCACCATGAGCGCGCGCACAAGGCGCTTGTCGAGGCGCTGCCGGGTCTCGGCGAACCGAGCGAGTCCGTCTTCGGCGAGGAGGCGGTGGACGAGCGCCTGCTCTACTACGCCTTCATCAACTCGGTCCTCGGCATGATCGGAGCGCTCGGCCGGGAGGGACTTGTCGACGAGACCGCGCTCCTTTCGATGCTGCGAAGCGAATTGCTGCGGCTTGAGGCGCTGGAGGGCGCGAATTCTCGGCTCGTGCGCAAGATGCTGGCGCCGACCCTGCAGTGCAAGGCGAACCTCAAGACGCGTCTTGCACGCATGGACGAGCTCGTCGGCCCGCTCGAAACGCAGTCGGTCTATCTCGAAATCGCCAACCCCTTGCTTGAGACCAAAAAGGCTCTGGCCGATGCTTGAGATCAGCAAGCCGGACACGGCCTTCGCATATTCGCGCTACGATCCCGACATCGGGCGGACGATCAGCTTCCGCCTGCTGGAGAAGGAGCGCGATCTGGAGCTCCTGTGGCGGTGGATGAACCAGGCGCATGTGGTGCCGCAGTGGAAGATGGCGAAGCCGATCGCGGACATCGGCGCCTACATCGACGCCAATCTCGCCGATCCGCATCAGGACCCTTATATTGGCTTTATCGACGGGACCCCGATGAGCTATTGGGAAGCCTATTGGGCGAAGGACGATATTCTCGGCCGGCATTATCAGGCCGAGGAGAAGGACCGGGGCTGGCACATGCTGGTCGGCGAACCCGCCTTCTTCGGCCGCGGCATTGCGCCCGCGGTCATCCGTGCCTTCACCCGCTTTCTCTTTCTCGACGATCCCGAGACCCGCAAGGTCGTCGGCGAACCGAGCGTCGCGGCCCGGCGTTTGCTGCGCTATGCGCCGGTCTGCGCCTTCGAGGAGCAGGGCGAAATCGATCTTCCCGACAAGCGCGCCAAACTGATGTTTTGCCACAGGGAACGCTTCATCCAACAATTCGGATTATAAATCATGACGCATTTCGATCTGGCGGGGATCGGCATCGGGCCGTTCAATCTCGGCCTCGCCGCTCTTCTCTCCTCCCACGAAAACCTCTCGAGCGTCTTCCTCGAGCGCAAGCCCGCGTTTCGCTGGCACGAGGGGCTCATCCTTCCCGGAACGACGCTCCAGGTCCCCTTCCTGGCCGACCTCGTCACCATGGCGGACCCGACGCATCGATTGAGCTTTCTAAACTATCTTGCGGTGCACGATCGTCTGTACAAGTTCTATTTCTACGAGAACTTCATGATCCCGCGGCAGGAATACGATCACTACTGCCGTTGGGCTTCGCATGAGCTTGCCTCCTGCCGCTTCGGCGAGGACGTGGTCGACGTGATGCACGACGCGGCCTCCGATAGCTTCGTCGTTGAAAGCCGCACCGCCGCCGGCGGCAAGCAGCACTATCGAAGCCGCAACATCGCAATCGGCGTCGGCACGGCTCCCTTCCTGCCGCAATGGGCGCGGACCAAGACGACGGCCCCGCTGTTCCATTCCAGCGAGTTCGGAAAACGGCGGATCGAGCTTGCGAAACGCCGCCGCGTCACCGTTGTCGGCTCAGGGCAAAGCGCCGCCGAGTGCGTCCTTGCGCTCTACAACGACCTCACGCCCGACATGGTCGCGGCCGGCGCCTCGATCCAGTGGATTACCCGCTCGGCGGGCTTCTTCCCGATGGAATATTCCAAGCTCGGGCTCGAATATTTCACGCCCGACTACATGCGCCATTTCCATCAGATCGCGCCGGGCAGGCGCCTCGAAATCGTCGCGAAGCAGGGTCTGCTTTACAAGGGCATCAGCTTTTCGACCATCGGCGAGATTTTCGATCTCATGTACGAGCGTTCCGTCGGCGGGCGCGACCCTGGCCTCTCGCTCTTTTCCAATTGCGAGGTCGAGACGCTGGAGGGCGCAGGATCGTCGGGAGCATTGCGCATCCGCATCGCCCACAACCATCTGGACGAAAAGGCGACCGTCGAGACGGACGCGATCGTTGCCGCGACCGGCTACCGCCACGCCTGGCCGGAATGGCTGGACAGGCTCAAGGGCGGCGTTCTCGAAACCTCTGATCGGGGCGACCTGATCGTCGGCGAGGACTTCCGCGCGCGCCGCAACGATGGCGGCACGGGCAATGTCTTCGTGCAGAACGCCGAAACCTTCCATCACGGCGTCGGCGCGCCCGATCTCGGCCTCGGCGCCTTCCGCAACGCAGTCATCGTCAACCAGCTTCTCGGCCGCGAGCACTACCGGGTGAGCGCGCCGGCGTCCTTCCAGACCTTCGGTCTCCCTTCCGACCAGACCGGCCCGTCCTCGATTTCAGGAGATTTCTATGCCCATGCGTCATGATCCCCTTCTTCCCGGCGCCTTTGCCAAAGAACTCTGGCAACAGGTCTCCGGACGTCTTCTAGCCAAGGTCATCGAGGAGTTCGCCTACGAACGCGTCTTCGGCGTCGAAGAGGAAAAACCGGGACACTACCGCTTCGATATCGGCGAGGTTCAATATCGCTTCAGAGCCAAGCGCTATGTCTTCGACAACCTCTCGGTCGATCCGGCGAGCATCGTCAGGAGGGAGAGCGGCAGCGACGTCCTCATCCATGACCCGCTTGCCTTCTGCGCGGAGGTGCTGCCGAAGATCGGCGTCAAGCCGATGACGGTCGCGCATTTCATCAAAGAGCTCGGCAATACGCTCGTCGCCGATGCGCATATCGCCGCCCGGGCGTCGAAGACCGGTGCGGAGCTTGCTGAACTCGACGATGTTCGCATGGAAGGCGAGACCAAGGGGCACCCCTGGGTCACCGTCAGCAAAGGCCGGATCGGTCTCGGCTATTCCGACTATCTTGCCTTTACGCCGGAAAACCAGACGCCGACGGAGGTGCTTTGGCTTGGTGTCAGCAAGGATCGCGCCTCCTTTGTCGCGGAACCTACGCTCACGCACGAGAGGCTTGTCCGCGAGGCTGTCGGCGTGTCGCGCTACGATGCGTTCTGCGCCGAGCTCACCGCGCATGGGGGCTCCACCGAAACGCACTACATGATGCCGGTCCATCCCTGGCAGTGGGATCACATGATCGTGCCGCATTTCGCCGCCGACATCGCCTCCGGGCATATAGTACTGCTCGGCAAGGGAGACGATCTCTATCTGCCGCAGCAATCCGTGCGGACTTTGTCGAACATCTCCCATCCGGAGAAATCGACATTGAAACTGTGCATGACCATCCTGAATACGGCCGTCTACCGAGGCATTCCCGGAAAGCGCGCGCTGACGGCGGCGCCGCTGACGACGTGGCTCGACGAGTTGCTGGTCAGGGATCGTTTCCTGTCGGAGGAGTGCGGTCTCGTCCTGCTCGGCGAACGCGCGGGCATGCACTATGTCCACCCGCAGTTCTCGCAGATCGAGGGCGCGCCCTATCAGTTCAACGAGATGCTCGGCTGCCTCTGGCGCGACAGCCTGGCCGCACATCTGAAGCCCGGCGAAACCGGCATGCCGCTCGCTGCTCTCCTGCATGCCGGCACGGACGGCAAGCCGGTCATCCAGGCACTGGCCGAGAAAGCAGGCATTACCGTATCGGAATGGATGACACGCTTCTTCGATGTCGTCATCCCGCCGGTGTTTCATCTGCTTGCGAAGCACGGCCTCGCTTTCTCGGCGCACGGCCAGAATGCGACGCTCATTCTGAAGGATGGCCGCCCGGAACGCCTGGCGCTACGCGACTTCATCGACGACGTCATCGTCTGCGACCAGGAATTTCCCGAAACCGCCACCATGCCCGAGAAGGTTCGAGCCGTCCTCCTGTGCCTGCCCGCCGACTTCCTGATCCACTTCATCCAGACGACGCTCTTCATTTGCGTCTTCCGCTACATGTCGGTCCTGCTTGATCAGTGCTCCGGCCTTTCAGAAGCCGCTTTTTGGGCCCTGGTGCGCGATACGGTGCTCAGGTATCAAAGACGCTTCCCCGAGATGGAATCCCGCTTCGCGATATTCGATCTTTTCGGCGACGAATATCCGCGCCTTTGCCTGAACCGGGTTCGCTTGTTCACGCATGGTTATGCCGATGACGACGAACGCCCGGTCCCGGACTTTCAGGGGATGGTGGACAATCCGCTGGTCGCTTTCGAGAAGCGCAGCAAGGCGGCGTAGGTGCGCTCAAACCGCAAGAACAAGAAGGGCCACCCGTGGGCGGCCCTTTACATTTGGAGACGGGCACTGGTCACGCCGCCATTGCGGCGAGCCGGCGCAGGTCGGAGGGGCGCACGCCATAGCGGCTTCTGAAAGTTCGGTTGAAGTAGGAAAGATCGTTGAAGCCGACATTGTAGGCGATCTGGCTGATCGAGGTGGAGTTGCCTTCCGCCAGGATGAGGTCCTTCGCAAGCGCCAGCCGCCGGCCGAGCAGATAGCGAGAGAAAGTTGCTCCCTCCCGGCTGAAGAACTTCTGGATTGCCCTGGGTGTGATGCCCTCGGCCTGCGCCACGTCGGTGATCGAGAAAGAGCCGTTCGCGAGATTCTGCTCGATCAACCTCTTGATCGAAGCCATGCGGTTCTGCGGCGCGTCTCGCGGCCCGAGATTGCCGACATGCTCGGCAAGCACCGGCAGAAGATCGTAGAAATGGGCGACCATCATGCCCGCGTGCTCCTCGCTCTGATATTCCTGTCTTAGAAGGTAGCCGGCATAGTTCGTCAGCAGTTGCAGCGGCAGGCAATCGGCTGCGAGCGGCTGCATCATCACCGGCTTCAAAGCGCCGCGCACGGCGGCAACTGCATAGGCGGGAAGGTGCGCGCAATCGAAACGCCCGCCTTCCGGCAGGGTGATTTCGGACGACGCTTCGGCGGGAAGAAAGATCACGTCTCCGCGAGGCGTCTTCACCTGTTTGCGCCGATGATGCACGATGAGCGGACCGTCCATCGCGCGCATAATCACGATGCCGGCATCGCTCACGCCGTTTGCCGCCAGACGAAGCGCCGTTTTCGGGAAATAGACCGTCGCCAGCGAAAGAGACACATATCGCCAGAACAATCCGGTCAAACCGGCCAGATCCCCCTCGTCCGTGGCGATCGTCGCCTCTCCGAGCATGTCGAGAAGAACGCTCCTGCAAACGAGTCTGCTTTCGTGATCCGGCAGAGAAAGCGTGCCGAATTTCAGCGGTCGGATTATCTCCATGTCGTGGCCAGCCTTTCCTGTTGACGTTCGCATCCGTCCAAATGAGGTTCGCCATTATCCAAGCGGCGAACACCCATAGCCCATAAAACATGACTTAAATAGTCTTGTATTTGCGGATTGCCCGCTGTCTGCGGCGGCAATTTTCTGCGCGCAGGGGGCGTTATGGGTAAGAATGAGAATGGCGGCGTTGGCCTTTACGTCTTCGCCGTAGCAATGGCGGTTGGTACGAGTGCGCTTGCCCAGGAGGGAACCGATCAGGCCGACGCTGCGACAAACCTGGAAGAGATCGTCGTAACGGGCGGCCGATCGCCTCAGCAGATATCGGAAATCGCCCGCACCATTTACGTCGTCGAGTCCGATGAGATCCAGGCGGAGGCCCGCTCCGGCAAGACGCTGCAGCAGATCCTCGGCGACAAGGTCCCAAGCTTCGATCCCGCGAGCGAGGGGGCGCGCACTTCCTTCGGGCAGAATCTGCGCGGCCGGCCGCCGCTGATCCTCATCGACGGCGTCTCGATGAATTCGGCGCGTTCGCTGAGCCGCCACTTCGATGCCATCGATCCCTTCAATATCGAGCGGGTAGAGGTGCTGTCCGGGGCGACCGCGATCTACGGCGGAAACGCCACCGGCGGCATCATCAACATCATCACCAAGAAGGGCAAGGACGCGGAGCAGGGGCTTCACGCGGAAGTCACCGGCGGGATGGGCAGCGGCTTTGCCGGCAGCCAGGACTTCGACCGCAACGCGGCCGGCGCCGTCACCTATAACAGCGACAATTGGGATGCGCGCTTCTCGATCGCCGGCAACAAGACCGGCGCCTTTTACGACGGCAGCGGCACGATCCTGATCCCCGATATCACGCAGACCTCCATGGCCTTCAACGAGCGCATCGACGTGATGGGGTCGGTCGGTTTCCAAATCGACGAAGGCCGCCGGCTCGAATTCTCCGGGCAATATTTCGACAGCAAACAGGAGTCGGACTACGGGCTCTATTACGGGCCTGGCCTTGGAGCGCTGCTCGGCAATCCCAGCTTGTTCGAAACGCGTAAGGGATACGAGTCCGATTTCAACCCGCAGACCCGCCGTTCGATGTTCAACGTCACCTACACCGATGACGACGTTTTCGGGCAGCAACTGTTGCTGCAAGGCGCTTATAGAAACGAGAAAATCCGTTTCCATCCCTTCCCTAATGTTACGAGCGATACCGGCCTTTATTTCTTCGGTAGTTCGCAAGACACCGACTACTACAGCACCAGGGCCGCCCTGATCGCTGAACCCACCGACCAGTTGAAGATCACCTATGGCATCGATGCCGATCGGGATTCGTTCAAGTCGCGTCAGAACATCTTCGACCTTGGGGTGGCCGCAAACAGCGGGGGTCTGGATTTCAACACGATCGGCATCACTGGCCTCTACCCGGATATCGATGTTACGACCGTTGCCGGGTTTGCTGAGGCCACCTACGAGGCCACCGACAGGCTGACGCTGAACGGCGGCGTGCGCTACCAATTCGTCAAGACCGAGGTGTCCGATTTCGTCGGTGCGGCGCAACAGATCGCGATTCTTCAGGGACGAGCGACATCCGCCGATGCCATACCGGGCGGCGAAGTCGACTATGATGCCGCCCTGTTCAGCGCCGGCGCGACCTACCAGTTGACGAATTCGCAGCAGGTTTATGCCAACTTCAGCCAGGGCTTCGAACTGCCGGATCCCGCCAGGTACTACGGAATTGGCGTCTATTCGCTGTCGGGCGGACATTACACGCTTCTCAACAGCGTGAATGTCGGCGATTCGGCGCTGGAAGCGATCAAGACCAACTCGTTCGAAATCGGCTATCGTCTTGACGACGGCACCTACAATCTCGAAACCGCGGCTTACTACTCGTTCTCCGACCGCTCCATTAATCTCAATCGCTCCACGCTTGCGGTCGAGGTCGTCGATCAGGAGAGGCGCGTCTACGGCATTGAAGGAAAGGCGGGCGTAAAGCTCGACCATGGTTTCGATGTCGGCCTTCTGGGCCATTGGGTCAGAACCGAGGTCAAGGGCGACGACGGCTGGGAAAAGGACTCCGTCGGCAGCGCGAGCGTCTCCAAGCTCGGCGGCTATGTCGGCTGGACCAACGACTCCCTCAACCTGAAATTCGCCGGCCAGCACGTCTTCGAGCTCACCGATGCCGATGGCTTCACGATCGATGACTACACGCTCTTCGATTTGACCGGCGGCTACACTTTCGAGAACACGGACACCACTTTGAATTTCGGTATCCATAACGTCTTCGACGCCGACTACACCACGGTCTGGGGCTCGCGCGCCAAGGCTCTTTATGGCGCTTTGGCCGACGAATCCATATTCGACTACCAGGGCCGCGGACGTACATTCGCAGTCTCGCTGACGAAAGTCTTCTGATGGACCAGGGCCATCAAGGAGAGCGCAATTCGCCGCCGGGCGAGAGCCCCGAGGCTCACATTTGCGGCGGCGGGTTCCGATCCCTTCAGCTCCACGCGTGCGGGCCGGCGGAGGTGTCGGAGGCGGGGTCCACCTTGTCGGTCTCGGCGGCCAGCAACGACCGCGCGATCTTCGAGCTCAGGGACGGGGCGCTGACCGTTGAGGACCTTCGTGGGGGCGCCGTCGATGGCTTGCTGCTTGCCTGGGCCGTTTTCGAATATCTGTTCGCGACGAAACGGGAATTGGTCTCCATCTCACTTGCGGGGGACGGCTGGCAGCCCCTGCTGCCGAGATTGCATGAGCGCGGCCTTGTGGTCGAGAGCGCCGTTGCGCCGCGATCTGTGTTTGCCGAGATGTTCTGGCAGATGCCTGAGACGTGGACAGGCTCGCCGTCACTCGCCTTCCCACGGCGCGACGTTTACGACGGAAAGGCCGAGCACCCTCTGCGGCCGTCGAAGCCGGTCGGTTGCGTCTATGCCAGGTTCATACCATGGCTCTCCGGCACGCTTTCGTTCCACGTCGCGACCCTCGACGACCTGCCTGACGTTCATCGCTGGATGAACGACCCGAGGGTGGACGAATTCTGGAATGAGGCAGGAAGCGAAACCGAGCACAGACGGTATCTGGAGCGCATGTTCACCGATCCGCATATCATTCCTCTGATCGGCCGCTTCGACGAACGGCCTTTCTCGTATTTCGAGATCTACTGGGCAAAGGAAGATCTGATCGGGCCTTTCTGCAGTGCCGGCGACTACGATCGCGGGTGTCACGTCATCGTCGGAGAGGAGTCCTTTCGCGGAAAGCCCTGGTTCACCGCCTGGCTGCCTTCTCTTCTGCATCTGATGTTTCTCGACGACCCCCGAACCGAGCGGATCGTCCAGGAACCGAGCGCGAAGCATCACCGCCAACTCCGCAACCTGCAACGCTCGGGGTTCGCTCACATAAGAAGCGTCGACCTGCCGACAAAACGGGCGGCGATCATGTCGATCTCCAGACAGCACTTCTTCTCGAACCGGCTATGGCACCCGACCGCCGCTCAAGACGGGAGGAGCTCATGAGGGGGTTCCCTTACGGTCTGCAGGCGAAAATCATAGCGGAGAAGCCCGAGCACCTCTTCGAGCACCTGCACGAACACTTGCTCGAGCACGACGTCGATACCCGCCTCTCGGGCGGTAGCTTGTTCGTCAACCTGGCGGCAGTGTCGGGAACATTGAGGCTGACGGAAAGCGGCATTGAAGCAAATGTGTCCGCCGCCGACCTCGAGGCTCTCTATTTCGTCAAGGTGTGGCTCGAGGACGCTGCAAGCGATGGCCCCGATGCTGAAGCAATTCGGATCGAGTGGAGCGAGAGCGGTCTTCAACGCCATCTGCCGCCGAGTTTCTCCGTCCTCACGGTCGACAGTGTTACAGATATCACGCCCCGGCTGCGCCGAGTGAGCTTTCGGGTGGCGGACGCTGGCCTTTTCGCCACATCGCGCAACATGCATTTGCGGCTCCTCTTCAATCTCCGGGAGATCGCCGAACAACATGCATGGCAGCAGGGCCGACAAGGGGCGCCACGCTCCGACACCAGGCCGACCTGGCGCGCCTACACGATCCGCTCCGTCGAGCGGGCAAGCAACACAATCGCCATCGATTTCCTCATGCACGATGCGGAAGGCCCCGGTTGCTGTTGGGCAAGGCGCGCGAAACGCGGTGACGTGATCGGAGCCGCGGGGCCGAGCGGCGGAGGGCTCGTCGAGGCGCAATGGTATCTTCTTGCCGGAGACGAGACTGCTCTGCCGGCAATTTCCCGCATTCTGGAATCGCTCGACGCAACCACGGCTGCAACGGTGATCATCGAGGTTGCGACTTCGGCGGACATAATATCCTTCACGAGCCCGGCGGCAATCGACGTCAAATGGCTGTACCGGAACGCGAGCGGTGGCGACTGTCGGGGTGATCTCGTGCAGGCGATCGCCACCGCAAACATTTCGGACGCTTCGCGGAAGCGATTCGCGTGGGTAGCCTGCGAAGCAAAGGCGGCAAAGAAAGTTAGTGCGATCCTTTGCGATCGAGGGCTTGCGAAAGACGAGCAATCAGTCGCTGCCTATTGGCATGCAGTGTGAGCCGATCCGGACCAACGCGAGAAAGGTTCAGTCGACCGGAACGACGAGCGGCACCCCTTTTTCGACGATATACGTCGCGAGCTCCGATGCGCTGCCGCTGCCGACATTCCTTGCCACATGGGCCACTCCGGCCGGAATGAACAGCGTCTCGCCGGCATGAAGCGTGACCGGCGATCTCCCTTCGAGCTGATACTCCAGCGAGCCTTCGAGGACGTAGGCGATCTCTTCGCCCGGATGGGAGTGCTTGATGGAGACGGCGCCCGGGTCGAAGTCGACGCGCACCTGGTCAACCTTGCGCGCAGGCACGCTGAGATCGTGCTGCAGGAGATCGGTGCGCCGGAGTCCAGGTTGCTGAGCCTGCGCTGCGGCCAGCGTCAATCCACTGCCAACGATCAGCAACGCTGCGGCCATGATCCGAGTGTTTTTCATAGGGTCATCCTTTCATGACTTTGGTCGAGCTTTTATCTCGAAGCCGCGGTCATTTCAGCGCAGGCATGTATTGGCGATGTGTCGGCCGGGCCGGGCTTTTGTAAGCCGATGTATTCGCGGATGCAGCGGCCCCGCACTTGGAGCGGCCAGCGTTCAATGAAGCCCAAGACCACCGGGATAGATCATACGAGTAACGCGCAATTTGGAGAGCGCGCGCTTCTATCGAGCCGCACTCGCGGAACAAGCCCGACGCATGGTCCGTTTTTCTTGCGTGCCAAGAGCATCGCGACCGCAACTTGGTCGAGCGAAAAAGCCTCCGTGTGCCACTGCACATGTGAGGCTTCGTTGTGCGCTAGGCCAAACGACTCATAAGCGGAGCCTTTCATGGAAGAATTTCTACTGTTCGCGGCAGTCGGGTTTCTGGCCCAGGCGGTCGACGGTGCTCTTGGGATGGCCTACGGCGTGATCTCTTCCACGGTGCTCCTCGCCTTCGGCGTGCCACCGGCGCAGGCATCGGCTTCCGCTCATGCTGCGGAACTGTTCACCACGGCCGCTTCCGGGTCGGCTCATCTTTATCATCGCAACATCGATTGGAAACTGTTCCGGCGGCTGATCCCCTTCGGTGTCTGCGGGAGCATGCTCGGCGCCTTCGTCGTCACCTCGTTTGAGGGAGATCAGGTCAAGCCATTCGTGACAGCCTATCTTGCCGTCATCGGGAGCTGGCTCTTATATCGGTCGTTCTATCGCATTCCCACCAATCCGGTGAAACTGAGGATCGTAGCGCCGCTCGGCGCAACGGCCGGATTCCTGGATGCGGCAGGCGGAGGCGGCTGGGGTCCCGTCGCCACTACCGGTCTGCTCGGCGCGGGCGGCCAGCCGCGTTTGGTCATCGGCACCGTCAATGCGAGCGAGTTCCTGATTGCCCTTTCAGTGTCCCTGAGCTTCCTCGCCACGATCGTGACCGGTCACTGGGTGGAAGCCGGCGAATTCCGCGATTATCTGACCTCCGTAGGCGGGCTGATCGTTGGGGGCGTGTTAGCAGCGCCGCTGGCTGGCTGGATGGTCAAGACCTTACGGGAGAAAATGCTCCTGCGGCTCGTCGGATCCCTGATCACGCTTTTGGCCGGCTACCAGACCCTCGAACTGACCGGAGCGCTGTGAGCGGCCTTCGGCTGGCCTCAAACGACGCCACCGCGTTCCCGATTTCGTTCCCGTGGCGGCGTCAAGAACTCTCGCCCCCCGTTGCCGAAGAGGCGTGCCTCATCGTTTCGTGCTCGGGTCCTGGTTCCGGAACGCCGCCTCTCCGGCGTCCGACACCTCGACCCACTTTTTGTCGGGCGGTGCGTCTGCGACGTAGCTGTCGTGCCAGTTCCACCACTTGTAGGTCGGCGTCTGAGGATAGCCCTTGGGAGAGTCCTCCCAGACCTCCTGCCGGCCGAGCGGCGTGATGTCCAGGTAGTTCCAGGTGCTCCCCATCTGCTCGTCGCCGCGGTTGTTGATGAAATAGGTCCGGAACACGCGGTCGCCGTCGCGGTAGAACACGTTGGTGCCGTGCCACTCGTCCACGCCAAAGTCGGCGTCGAAGCTGTCCGTGACGGTAAACCACGGCATCTCCCATCCCATCCGCGCCTTCAACCGCGCGATGTCCGCCTGAGGTGCACGCGAGACGAAGACGAGGGTGGTGTCGCGGGCGTTCAGATGGGCGACGTGGGCGACCTGGTCGGCCACCATGGAGCAGCCCCGGCAGGCGTGGTCGGGCCAGCCGAACACGCCCGGCTCGAAGAAGGCGCGGTAGACGATCAGCTGACGCCGACCTTCGAACAAATCGACGAGGCTCACTTTTCCCTGAGGTCCCTCGAATGCATAGGCCTTCCCCACGGCCATCCACGGCATTCGCCGCCGCTCGGCGGCCAACGCGTCACGGGCGCGGGTCAGGGCCTTTTCCTTCACGAGCAGCTCGTTTCGGGCGGCCTCCCACTCCTGTGGCGATACGACCGGTGGTGTATGCATGGCAGGCTGTCCGCCCTTCCGTCCGCTCTCGGCTGATGTAGGCATGGCTCAAACCTCCTCATTTGGGCGAATTTTCGCCGCTCATTGCTCATTTTGGTCGTGAGCAAGTCTCGCACCGGAATGGGATCGGTGGGAGTAACAAGTGTGGCGGTATTACGCGGAAGTCCGCCGATACACGGCGGATTTGTTTGTGAAGCGGTGTCGGCCGGGGCTGCGGGAACGCCCCTGATCATCACACCGGCCGACGCGGGCTGCCCCTTTTGCCGCTCTGTGCGCCGTCTGAAATAGGCGCTCTCCCGCGGCTCCCGACTAGGATGCGGTGCGTGTACGCCCGAAAGCACGCAGCAACAGGTTCACGGACACGGCGACCTTGTCGATATCGGGAATGTCTCGGGAATAGCGTCCGGTGTAGAGCTTGATGATCATCTTGTCCCGCTCGAACCCGCGCAGATCGAAATGCAGGTGAAGGTAATATCGCCGCTCGTCGCCCGACCGGGTAATATCCCCGCGCCTCTGGGTCACCTGCTTCAGTTCCGCTTGGAGGGGCGCGAAGCCTTCGAGCTGCAAGATGACGCGGGTCGATTTGAACCGCGCCTGCGTCGGAACCGCAACCACCGCCTTGTCCAGGGAAAGGCTTACCAGGCGCCCGCCGGTGCCGTCGACGTCCACCGCCTCGTCGAGCCTGAAGGCCTGGAGCAACCGCCGCGGTTTCTCGAAACAAATAAGCGAAGCGATGACGAGCACGACTATGTTGATCCCCGACCAAAGCACCGCGATCGTCGAAAACGATCCGTTGGTCTGTGCGGTTTCCGGGACGATGTTGATCAGGAGGCCGAGCGCGGTGACGACGATGAATCCGGCAATCCAGGTGAAAGTATAAGCGTCGAACGCGCTCTCCTCGTTGCCGCTGCCCTTCGGCGTCACCTTGAAGGGCTTGCCGAACGGCCGCACCAAGCTCGAAAGAACGGTCGGCAGCATGCGGAAGGTCGAAAAGGTGCCGACGGCGCTGGAGACGACCGGCAAGTAGCGCGTCGGCGTGATCCACAGCATCAGCAGGAAATAGGCCGCCAGGACCGGCACCTGGTTCGAGACGTAGTCGGCGACATCGGTAAAGTAGAGCGGCAGAGCGCCGAACCAGAGATAGGCGACCGGAACGAGGAGGATGATGAAGCGGACCAGATACTGAACCAGCCACGACATCGGCAGGAACATGATCCGCTGGAAAAGCGAAAGCCCCGGCCCACGCAAGGGGCCATTGTGCAGGTAGAGCGTTTGAATGCCGCCCTGGCACCAGCGCTCGCGCTGAACGAAATAGCCGGTGAGGTTCTCGGCGGCCAGACCCATCGACAGCCGTTCGTTGAGATAGCGGGTCTTGAAGCCCCTGTTGAGCATCGAAAGCGTGGTCAACAGGTCTTCGGTGATCGACTCCGTCGGGAAACCGCCGATTGCGTCGACCGCCTTGCGGCGGGCGATCGAGCAGGAGCCGCAGCAGAAGCTCACGTTCCAGCCGTCGCGGCTTGGCGCGATTTCGTCGAAGAAAAGGCGCTGTTCGTCGGGCCACATGTTCTCGAGACCGAGATTGGACTGCACCGGATCGACGTTGAAGAAATGCTGCGGCGTCTGCACGATGCCGATGGTCTCGTCCGAGAAGAAGGGCAATGTGCGCCTGAGAAAGTTGCTGTAGGGCACGAAGTCGGCATCGAAGACGGCGATGTAGTCGCCGGAGCTTACGCGCAATCCATTGTTCATGTTGCCGGCCTTGGCATGCGCGTTGTCGGTCCGAGTCACGTGGATTGCGCCTCGTCCCTCGCAGAAAGTCTTGAGCCAGTCGCGCCGGCCATCGTCGAGCACATAGACCTTGAGCTTGTCCTTGGGATAGTCGAGTGCCAGCGCCCCGACGATCGTTCTTTCCAGAACGTCAAGAGGCTCGTTGTAGGTGGGGATGAAAACGTCGACGGCCGGCAGCTCGCTGTCCCTTCGCGCGAAGAAAGCCTGCCCGCGGCGGTCGGCCTCGACGCTGCGGTCGACATAGCGGCTCATCAGGATGAGAAACAGCACGACCTCGGTGAAGGCGAGGACCTCGACGACGAACACGACCCACACCCAATAGAAATTGGCGCCGTCATTGGGATAGGGCAGAACGGTCTCGGTGAAGCGCCAGACCATGTAGCGCAAGGCAACGGCGGCGACGAAGGCGCAGGTGATTGCCCGTGCCCAGGTCTGGTGGCGCGACCAGTTGAAAGGGCCGAGAAGAAAGAAGGCAACGACCAGCAAGGTCGGCGCCAGCGCTAAAAGAGGTTGAACCACAGGCCTTTGATCCACTGCGTGAGCCGAAGGTTATGCTTGGAAATCCGCACCTGCGCCGTCCGTCCCACCTGGCAGAAATTGGCGAAGTCGCTGTTGAGGGCGGACGGCGCCAGCAGGATCCGAATGCGGGCATTGCGCTCGTCGGTTTCAGGCTCGTTGGCGGCAAGCGAGTCTTTTTCGACGACGGCGGAGGAACCTTTGACCGCTTGCACCTGGCCCTTGAAGACATCTGCGCGTCCGAAGAGCCGGACCTCCGCTTCGCGGCCGGGATAGATTTCGTCGTAGTCGACCTCGGGAACGAGGATGTCGACGAAAAGCTCGCGGCAATCGAGGATGCGCATCATCTCGTTGTTCAAAACGACATTGGAGCCGCTGACGATGCTCCTGCTCCAGACGACACCGTCGAATGGGGAGGGGATCGTTGCCGATTCGAGATTGCGAACCCGCCTCTCCTCCTCGGCGAGTTGCTGCGCGGCTTGGCTTGCCCGCGCCTCGTTCTCGGCTATGCGTGTATTGAGATCGCCGATGCGTACAATCACCTCGTCCTGGCGCTGGCGGGAATAGGGCACATCGTTCTGGCCGTCGCCGAGGACGAATATGCCCTGACGCACGGCGTCGAGGCGTTGCCGCAGCAATTCCACGCTCAAGTTGCTGATCTCGAGTTCGCCGCCGGTGGCCGCACCGGCCGCTTCCGCCGCTTCCACCATCTTGCGGGTGAAGATCCCCTTCGACTCCAGTTCCTGCCGACGGTCGAGATCGACCTTTGCCACGACATCCTGCGCGCGCGACACCTCGACTCGTTTCTGCAGAATCCGGAGCTCGCGTTCGAGACTGGCCACGGTCGCGTTCTTGAAGATGTCGAGACGCCCCGCAAGTTCGTCGCGGAGCCGGACGAGTTCGTTCCGCTCCTGTCTCAGTGCCGCGACACGCTCGACGGCGGTGCGGTGATCGGCCCGCAGCGACGCGAGAATGGCCCTATTGACGCGCGGGTTGTTGATGATGGCGAGAATTTCCCCCTCTGTCACCGGGGTTCCGATCTTGGGCGCCGGCCTTGTGATCTCGCCGTCGATCGGCGCATTTATCACAGCAAAGCGTGCGTTGACCGTGCCATCAAGGCTGGTATGGCCCGTCAAGCCAGGCAGCAACACGACAGTTGCGAGGGCCAAGAGCAGGATGCCGACGGTGATACGTGTGAGCCGATGATTGAGAATCATGCCGAACGCCCCCTGCTCGCGCCCGAACAGCCGCGGCGCAATTTCGGACGACGTCTCCTTGCTGCTGACACAACCGTTCCTCGCGGCGACCCTGCTACTTGCGCGAGAGCCGGTCTGCTTCTTGCTCCCGCTGTCGCTTCAACTCTCCATCGGGAGTTGAAGCGGGACAACCCTCAAAATTGCCTGCATCGAGGCCGGGTCTCGCCAAAACGCGTGTGTAACTGTCCCTGCGCGATTGCCTATGCCCGCAACGGAGAGAGTGGAAATCCATATCTCCCCGCGCGAGCGGCATTGACCGAGACACCCTCCGCGATAATTTGTGAATAGACAAACTGCGTCGAGACGATATTGACCTGGGTCAAAGCCACCGGCCGCTGGCTGAATGGAACGGAGGCTGGATAGGGCCGAGACCCTCGGACGAGCACACGGGAAGCGTATGGAGGACCAGGATGCCGGACGCGGACGCCACGATGTCTGCTTCATCTTCCGCCGAGAGTGATTTTCTCGCCGATACCGACGAGCTCGTCTCCTTGTACGACGAGAGCTTCCACCTCGTCGACTGCTCGGCAACGCACAGGAGAACATATTCTGTCGATTCGCTCGTCGAGGCGACTCTCTGGCACATCTATCCCGAGCTGTTGGCGCCCGGTCCGAAGTCCGCCGTGGAATTCGTCGCGGCAAGCGGACTGCCGCGCACTGTCGAGATCGCCGATGTTGCAACCGGAAATCGTCGCACTCTCATCATCTTTCGCAGCGCCCGCGGCATTGGCGTCAGCGAGTCGGACCGGAGTTCCACCTATAGGGAGACGTCAAGCCAGAGCGAAAGCGACCGCGCGCTTCTCTTTCACCAGGCGACCCACGACGTCTTGACCGGGCTGCCGAACCGGCGGCAATTCAGCGATCAATTGCGCAGCGCCTTGCCCGTGCCGGGGGGCGCGCGGCTGGCCCTCATGCAAATCGATCTCGATGATTTCAAGCCGGTCAACGACACCCTCGGCCACGGCGCCGGCGATGTGGTCCTCAAGATGGCGGCGGAACGGATCAGGAGCGTGCTCGGGGATCGGGAGGTTGCCTATCGGTTGGCAGGCGACGAGTTCGCCGTCATCCAGTGGCGATCGGATCAGCCGCGCGAGGCTGAGCGTCTGGCCGACGCGCTCGTCAACGCCTTCAGGGCACCATTCATGGTCGACGGCATTACCGTCTTTGTCGGCGCAAGCGTCGGCATAGCCGTCGCACCCACGGACGGGAACGAGGTCGAGCAACTGATGAAGGCCGCGGACATCGCGCTCTACGCGGCGAAGAAGGATGGACGCAGCCGGGCAAGGACGTTCACGCGCTCGATGCTGATCGTGCTCGAACAGCGGGAAATGTTGCGTCGAAGCTTGCGCACCGCGCTTCAGGAGGGGCAGTTCTTCATCGAATACCAACCGCTCGCAAGGCCTTCTTCCTCGATCGTCGGCTTCGAAGCGCTTCTGCGGTGGCGTCACCCCCTGGTGGGCGACATTCCGCCGAACGTTTTCATTCCCATGGCCGAAGCGGATGGCCTGATGAGCGAAATCGGCCAATGGCTGCTGGAGCGGGCCTGCCAGACAGCCATGACCTGGCCGCCCCACTACACGATCGCCGTCAATCTCTCTCCGGCGGAATTCCTGCAGGAGGGCCTCACCGATCGCGTGGCCCAGACGCTCGATCTCGTCGGAATCCGCGCCGATCGGCTCGAACTCGAGATCACCGAGTCGGTACTCCTGGAGCGAACGATCAACAATCTCGACACCCTCAATACACTGAACCTTCTTGGCGTCCAGATCTCCCTTGACGACTTCGGGACCTACTATTCCTCGCTGAGCTACCTTAAGAACTTCCCGTTCGATACGATCAAGATCGACCAGTACTTTATCAAGGACCTCGAGAGGGACGCGAAAAGCCAGACGATCGTGCGCTCCATCATCGGACTGGCCCATGGCCTCGGCATGCATGTCACGGCCGAAGGGGTGGAGACCAAGGCTCAGGCAGAGTGGCTGGAGAAGGAGGGATGCGACCGCTTGCAGGGATTTCATCTCGGCTTTCCGATGCCGGCAGAGGCGATCGGCGAGTTTCTCGGCAGGACGGCGGCCGTTCCATTTGCCCATTAACATGATGTCGAGTTTCGCATGCGAAGGAGGAGAGACATGGCCGTAGCCGAACAAGAGCGAGCGGAAGCGCCCTTCGAGCCCTTGCTCCAATTCGAGATGGAAATGGGAACCTTTCTTTCGGACTGGCAGCATTGCGACCAGTTGTCGACCTTCATGGCACGGATGATCAGTCACAACCGGACGGATCCCGTCCGGCATTCGAATTTCTTCTCGTCCGCGCTCAACGAACTCCTCGAGGTGTCCTTTCGCGGCGCTTCGCCGGACGGCCAAATTGGCTGCGCCGTCTTTCGTCAGGGCTCAACCGAGCGGGTGAGGCTCACTTTCCCGTGCCCGCCCGGCCAGCGGCAGTTTTATCGTGAAGCGGTATCGAAAACCCGCAGGGGAAACGCCTATGCACGCTATCTTGATGCGATTTCAACCGATTTCGCACCGAGCCGGGAGGCCGTTCTTCTGGATCTGGCGATCAATTTCGATGCCGAAATTCACCTGGAGGAGAACGATCCGCCGTCCATAAGCCTCGTCGTCGACCTGCCACTTGAAGGAATAGTGAGTTGAGCACGGCAGCCCTTTCAAACCCGTTTAAGGCGGAATTCGATCCGAACAGCCAGGAGTTTTCTCTTGCCGGCGTGGTCCGGCCGCGTTCGGCCGACGAGATCGCCGCAAGCATTTCGATGCTCAGGGAGGCGATCGACGGTGTGCGGGGCACATTCTACATCAATGTGAAGCGCCTGGTTCAGATGAACAACACGGCCTTCCACGCCTTTGCGCGCGTCCTTCTCGACGCATGCCGGAGGCGGTCGGATCTGCGCTTCGTAGTCGTAACGTCGAGCGTCGTGGGCTGGACCGAACGCATGTTCGGCCACCTGAACAAGATCGAGCCCCAGGTGACGGTCGAGGTCTATGACTCCAAGTTCTACCCCGGCCAGAGCTTCGTGGAGGACACGAGCTTCATCCCGATACTGCGCACGCAAACCAAGATGACCTGGCGTCACGAGCGCACGATCCTTCCTCGCCATGGCATACGTCCGGGAATCTCAATGGCCGACATCTGCTGCGGCATCGGCGATTTCGCCATGCTTGTGCGCAAGGAGTTCCAGCCGGCACGCATCGTCGCCCTCGACCATTCGAAGGCGAGCCTCGCCTATGCGCGCGACGTGGCATCCGGTTTCGGCATCACCGACATAGAGTACACCTACGGCGACGCGTCGGAGATGCTGCTCGAGGACAACCAGTTCGACTTCGTGACCTGCCGTCATTCGCTGCAGATATTCAATCAGCCGGACGTGCTGCTGAAGGAGCTTTACCGGATCTGCAAACCCGGCGGTCGGGTATACATTACCAATGAGAAGAACTCGCACTGTCTGGGGGAGCCGCGATCCAAGAGTATTCAGTGGACCTATAACGAGGTCGCGAAGCTGTTCAGCCATTTCGAAATGGATGTCGAGCTCGGGCCGAAGAGTCGGCGCTACCTCGCCGATTCCGGCTTCGACGATATCCGGGTCGAGTCTTTCATGGTCACAAATCTCGACGGAGACCCGCAGGACTTCGCCGACATCATAACCGCCTGGGAGAACGTCTATGCCGGCGAAATGGCCGTGAAGCGCGGCGATTCTCGCGAATTCATCGAGCGGTTCCGTCAGGGCTTCCGGGACCACATCTTCGCAGCGCTCCATCCCAAAGGTTACGCCGGCTGGCCCATCTGGGCGGCCTCGGGACGAAAACCCTCATGAGCGCGCTCGGGGATAAAACCTCGCGTTTGGGCCTGCGCTCTTTCCGCGCCAAATTCGTTCTCATCGTCGGCGGTGCGGTGCTCTTCGACCTGCTCGTCACCGGCGGGCTTGCGCTCTGGAACGTGCAGAGGCTTTCCCGCGACGCCGCGGCGGAAGTCGGCCGCGGCCTCGAGGAGGCCAGCCAGGACTTCATCCGCTCCTATGCCGAAACGACAGCCGCCCGCGTCAACCTGCTTGTCAACCAGGTGCACTCCGACGTCGGCACGCTGGCCGGCGTTCTCCAGGCCCAGATAGACCGGCCGGTGAGGAAGTCCGAGATCGGCCAGGCGATGGCGCGCGGCGCGCCGGGAACGGTCAACGTTACCTACGACAAGAATGGGGGATGGGCGCAGAACCTGCCCGGCCCGCTGTCGGTCGTCAGCGTCTGGGGATATCTGCTCGATGCGAACCATGTGCCGCTTCCCGAGGTGCAAACGGAGATCGAAAACAGCGCGGTCCTCGACCTGGTCGCCCCGAGCCTCCTCGCAAACGGCCAGTCGAAGCTGCAGATGTACTATATAGGCCCGAAGGAACGGCCGATCTTCCGGACCGCGCCCTACACGGATCAGGCCCAGACGTTCGACAGGCTCTACCCGGGCCACAATACGGCGGAGTTCTGGTCATTCTTCTTTCCCGGGCTTTACGAATCCTGGGAGCAATGGGCGCGCGATCCGCAGTCGCGCCCGGTGGCCAACGACATCACCCAGACTGCTCCCTATACGGACGCGATCACCGGGAAGCTCATCGTCAGCTTCTTCCAGCCGCTGTGGTCGCGCGATCGCAGCCGAGTGGCGGGTGCGGCCGGAGCGGATATCACGCTCGATCAGTTGGCCGAGATCGTCGAGAACGTCAAAGTCGCCGACAGCGGCTTCGGTTTTCTGACGATGTCGGACGGCAACGTCGTCGCGATCAACCCGGTCGGGGAAAAGGTCATCGGTCTTCGCTCATCGAGCGCTGCCGGCAGCGAGGGTGTCACCGGTGTCGACCGTTCGCTGCGCAGAAGCGTCCAGCCGGAAATCGCGCAGCTGCCGCTGGGCGAGGACGGCCTGCTAAAACATATCCTGCTCGACGAGAACGGCGAGAGGGTGCCGTATTTGGTCGTGATGAAACAATTGCAGCCGACTAACCTCTGGGCGTCGGGGCCGGTGCGTCGCGAATCGATGATGCTCGGCATGATCGTCCCCGAGCGGGAAATCTACGCTTCGCTGTTCGCGGCCCAGGCCGGAATTTCGCAGGCGACGAACAGGATCGTCATCTACCAGGTCCTGGCGCTGCTCGTGTCCCTGTGCTTCGTCATCGCCGCCGTCTTCGCCATATCCAAGCGGATAACGGGCGGCATCAGCGCGCTTGCCGGTGCGGCCAAGCGTATTCAGGCCAAGGACTACTCCGTTAGGGTCAACATCCCGACGCGCGATGAGGTCGGCGAGGCGGGGGCGGCTTTCAACCGCATGGCGGAGCAGATCAGTTTCCATACCGAGAACCTGGAACAATTGGTCGAGGATCGGACGAAGGAACTCGAAGAGGCGAACCTGCAGATATCCGGCTTGAACGAGCAGTTGCGTAGCGAAAATCTGCGCCTTGGCGCCGAGCTGGACGTTGCCCGTCGCATCCAGATGATGGTCTTGCCGCGAACCACCGAACTCGATGAAATTCCCGATCTGGAGATCGCCGCCTATATGCGGCCGGCCGACGAGGTCGGCGGCGACTATTACGACGTGTTGAGCAGCGGCAAGCGGTTGAAGATCGGGATCGGCGACGTAACCGGTCATGGCCTCGAGAGCGGCGTGCTGATGCTGATGGTCCAATCCGTCGCCCGCGCGCTACAGGAAGCAGGCGAGATGGATCCCTCGCAATTCCTCAATCGTGTAAACCGCGCCATCTACAAGAACCTCGTCAGGACCAGTACCAACAAGCATCTGTCGCTCGCCTTCCTGGACTATGACGGAGTGCACATGACGCTCTCCGGCCAGCACGAGGAACTGATCGTGGTCCGCGACCCCGGAAAGGTCGAGCGGATCGACACGCTCGACCTTGGTCTGCCGATCGGACTGGAACCGGACATCTCGTCCTTCGTTGCGACCCGCGACATCTCCTTCGGCCGCGGCGACATGATCATTCTCCATACTGACGGGGTGACCGAGGCGGAAAACCGTAACGGCGAACTCTTCGGCATCGAAAGGCTCTGCGAGAGCGCAGGTCGCCACTACGGGCGCAGTGCCGAGGATGTCAAATCCGGCATCATCGGGGATGTGATGGCACATATCGGCACGCAGAAGATCCATGACGATATCACGCTGGTAGTTATGAGACACAGGTAAGCGGATGACGACCTTATACGGATTGGAAGACGTCGCGATCGGAACGGGCGAAAACGTCACGAGACTTCGTCTCTTTGAGGGGCCGCTCGATCTCGGCTGGAAACATTGCGCGATGACATCGGACTTCTTCGCCGAGTTAGTCGCCCTGCGCTACAGATCCTCCCGCAACCTCTACAAGGACGTCCGCCACAATGTCGGCTACCTGACCAATGAGCTCATAGAGAATGCGGTTAAGTTTCGCACCTCCGGCGAAATCGTCGTGGAGGCATCGATCTCGACCAGCAGCTTTCGGACAAAAGTTTCCAATTACGTCGACAGGGACACGGCCGAGCAATTTCAGCATCTGCTTTCAGAAATAACCGCCGGAGACCCGAGCGATCTGCTAATAAAACGGATCGAAGCGAATGCTACGGGCGCGGGTTCGGGCTCGGGGCTTGGCCTCCTAACCCTCATGAGCGATTATGGCGCTCACTTCGCTTGGGTTTTCGGATCTGGTGAACAGGAGATTCCGCTGGAGACCTATGCCTCGATCGCAGTCCCTGATCCCTCGAATTGATGGGCGACAAAATGGAAGTCAAGGAAGACGAATATCGCGTTTGGTCGGAAGGCAAAAACATCTATTTCGACGGGACCATGCGCCTGCCCAGCACCGAGGCCTACGCCCCGATCTTGTCTCTGGTGATGAATATTCTCGAGACCGAACCGGATCGAATGACGATAGACCTCACGGGCTTGCAGTTTCTCAATTCGTCCGGGATCAATCTTCTCGCGAAGCTTACGATCGAAGCGCGCAAGCGGCCGAACATCCAGTTCACCGTCAGGGGAAGCTCGGAGTTTCCCTGGCAGTCGAAGTCACTGCCGAACCTGAAGAAATTACATCCCGGTGTCGATCTTAGACTGACCTGACGGGAGCTGCCCGGCCGCCGACCATGCCAGTGGTGCGCGCCGCGGCGAATCTCGCTTTAACTCCGGACGGCTTTGAGCCAATCGCCGATCGTGGCTCCACCGTGCCGCTCGGAGGGGGATACCGGTGCCACCGGCCGTTCTGCGGCCGCAGCCTTGCGAATCTCGCGCGGACTCGCCCCGAATTCGTGGCTGAACGCGCGTGTGAAATTGGCGGCGACATCGAAACCGGCGGCCTCGGCGATTTCAGCGATAGGCCGATTGTTCGTCGGGTCGCTGAGGTCCGCATAGGCCTGCAGGAGGCGGCGTCTGCGGATATAGTTGAGCACGCCGCCATTCGGCTCGAACAATTGATAGAGGCGCGTGCGCGAAATACCGAGTTCGCGGCAGATCGTCTCGGGCGTCAGTTCGGGCGAGTGCAGGTTGAGATGAATGTATCGGTGCGCCCGCTCCATCACCCCCATTTTCGCCTGGGGCCCTCCTGTCTTTGGCCTCACCGCGGCCGCGCAGGCGACGACCATGTCGCCAATCGTGCGGACGATGCGCGGCACCTCCTCGACGGTGATGTTGTCGAGGTTGGCTTCCATGCCGTTGATATAATTGACGAGCAGATCGGCCAGGCTGCCGGATAGGACGGAATTGTTGGCTGCCTCGAGCATGCTCGCATCGTCCGCCAGCAGTTCATACGGCATGAAAAGAAGGATGGTTTCAGCCTCCGTCGTGCGCCCGCGATAGGGATAGCCGAGCGATCGGAAAAAGACCTCTCCCGGCCCGACCTCCGCGACGCAGCGGTCGACCTCGGTCCACGCCCGGCCGCTGCGAACGAGTCCGACGTTCCAATGGTCGATCGGGCTGGAGCGCAGCATGGATCGAGAGCGCGTGTAGCTGAATCCAGGCGCGCGTTGCTGAACGACGAGCAACTCGCCGAGGTGCCAGCCGACCTGCTCGGCGGGGAAACCGTCGTCCGGCGATATCCCTTCGGGGAGTTGCACATCCACAAGCGGTGCCATGTGGGCGTGCCAGGAGAAAAACTGCTCCGCCTTCGGCAGCTCATGCGTCGAAAAATGCGTGGGCACGAGCGTTGGTGAGGCGCGCGGTCGCGATTGCCTCCGGACCGCCGGCTCACGGGGCCAACGGCGCCGTTCCAGGTGGGCCGGCCATGTGGGCCCTTCGGCAGAGTTATCTTCCGATCCGGAGTCTTTGTTCATGCAACTCCTCCAGTCCATTGGATCGCCGTCAGGGTGAAGCGCAGACGATCATCGTCCCGCGCAGGCGGAGGGGTCCCGCCCCGGAATACTCGCCTCTGGGTGGAAAGGAATCGACCGATGACACCCAGGAGTTCCTGCTTATACCCCGTTTTGAGTAGAAATGCACGGCGGGATAACTATTGGGATTGCGTGATAACGACAGACACCTCCGATGATTGTATTAAATAACAACAGTCGGTTCCAAACATTGCCGGTTGGAACTTAAGGTAATTTTGAAGGTCAACATTTCAATTACCTAATTATTGCGCCCGATGGGGAGCGTTTCGCAAATAACATAAAAGAGTGCGAGGGTTTTTCCGTGAACTATTTCCGAAACAACTTCAAAAACACTTTCTCAAACTTGGATAAAGGGAGTGTATCGCTGCGGCGCCGGGAAATGCGGAAGCGAATCCTCGTTGCGGGCGGCGCAGGTTTCCTGGGATCACATCTCTGCGAGCATCTTCTTGGCGCCGGCCACGAGGTGATCTGCCTCGACAACTTCTCAACCGGGCTGAGACGCAATATCGCTCAACTGAAGCGTTTTGGCACATTCAGCGTCATCGCGCACGATATCGTGGAACCGATCGACCTCGACGTCGACGAGATCTACAATCTCGCCTGTCCGGCATCGCCGCCGCACTATCAAGCGAATCCCATCCAGACGATGAAGACCTGTGTCGTCGGGTCGCTCAACCTGCTCGACCTCGCTGCGCGGCGGCGGGCCCGCATCTTCCAGGCCTCGACCTCGGAAATCTATGGCGACCCGCACATCCATCCCCAGGTCGAAAGCTATTGGGGCAACGTCAATCCCTTCGGTCCGCGCTCCTGCTACGACGAGGGCAAACGCAGCGCCGAAACCCTGTTCTTCGATTTCCACAGGCTGCATGGCCTCGAGATCAAAATCATTCGCATCTTCAATACCTATGGTCCGCGGATGCGCCCGGACGATGGCCGCGTCGTTTCGAACTTCATCGTGCAGGCGCTCAAGGGCGAGGACATCACCATTTATGGCGACGGCTCGCAGACGCGCTCCTTCTGCTTCGTCGATGACCTGATCGACGGTTTTATCCGCATGATGGCGTCGGCACCGTCGCTCACCGGCCCGATCAATCTCGGCAATCCCGGAGAGTTCACGATCGGCGAACTCGCCAAACGGGTGGTCGAGTTGACCGGCTCGCGTTCGAAAATCGTTCGCCGACCGCTTCCGGTCGACGATCCCCGCCAACGCCGCCCGGACATTTCGCTCGCGACACAAGAGCTCGGCTGGTGCCCGAACGTCGAACTTTCGGAAGGCCTCGGACAGACCATCCGCTACTTCGACGAGCTTCTGTCCCGGTCCGACCGGAAAGTTCCGGAGTCCGTCTGATGGCCGCGCGACGCATCCTCGTGACGGGCGGAGCCGGCTATATCGGCAGCCACACCGCGAAGCTTCTGCGCCTGGAGGGTCTTGAACCCGTGGTCTACGACAACCTGACGACCGGAAATCGCAGCTCGGTACGCTGGGGGCCCTTCGTCCAGGGGGACATACTCGATGCGGTCCGCCTCGCGGACGTGCTCGCACACTACCTGCCGGACGCTGTCGTCCATTTCGCCGCGTCGGCCTATGTTGGCGAGTCGGTGGCCGATCCTGCCAAATACTACCGCAACAACGTCCGCGGGACGCTTTCGCTCCTCGATGCGTGCCGGCAGGTGGGCCTCAACAAGGTGATCTTCTCGTCGAGCTGCGCCACCTACGGCGTACCCGAGGTGCTGCCGATCGACGAGGCGACGCCGCAGGCGCCGATCAGTCCCTACGGCAGAACGAAACTGATCGCGGAGCACGTGCTCGCCGATTTCGCCGCGGCCTTCGGGCTCAACTATGTGTCTCTGCGCTATTTCAATGCCTGCGGCGCCGATCCCGAAGGCGACCTCGGCGAGTGGCACGACCCGGAGACCCACCTCATTCCGCGCGCGCTCATGGCCGCCGCGGGCAAGATCCCGCATCTTGAGGTCTTCGGCGAGGACTACGACACGCCCGATGGGACCTGCATACGCGATTACATCCACGTGACCGACCTCGCCCGCGCTCATGTGCTCGCCTACGAACATCTCGTCAGGGGCGGGCAGAACCTGGCGGTGAATCTGGGCACCGGCCGCGGTTTCTCGATCAGGGAAGTCCTTCGCATGGTCGGTGAAGTGACGGGCCGCGACGTCCCGGTCGTGTTCCGCCCGCGCCGGGCCGGCGACCCGCCCGTCCTCTATGCCGATGCCAGCCTCGCCTATCAAACCCTCGGCTTCCTGCCGCAACACTCCGATCTCAAGACGATCGTCCGCACCGCCGCGCCATTTTTCGGACTGGAGGCACGGTCGTGACCGGTCTTACCGAAAAGCGAGGGAAAGAGACCCCGAAAACCGGCGAGCCGCTGCTCGTGCCGGTGCTTACCGGATATCGCCGGGCGGAATATCTGGCAGGGGCCGGGCTCTGGGCCGCCAGCCTCATTCATTTCTGGGGCTGGTGGCTCGAGCCGCGCCACCATGTCAGTACCTTCGGGAGCCTTGCCGTGACGGCAGTCCTCGCCTGGGTCACCCTTCTTCCCGCCTATTTCATTATTGTCTTCTACCGGGCGGCGAAACCGAACGGTCCGCTGCGCCTGCCGGCCGGCAGCCGCGTCGCCATGGTCGTGACCAAAGCGCCGTCGGAGCCGTTTTCGGTCGTGTCCGAGACGCTGAAGGCGATGCTTGCCCAGGATGTACCGCACGACACGTGGCTTGCCGACGAGGATCCTTCCGAGGCAACGCTCGACTGGTGCCGCAGGCACGGCGTTCTCGTCTCGACCCGCAAAGGGCGGGCGGACTACCACAGGACCTCCTGGCCGAGACGCACGCGCTGCAAGGAAGGCAATCTCGCCTTCTTCTACGATCATTACGGCTACGACCGCTACGATTTCGTCGCCCAGCTCGATGCTGACCATGTGCCCGAGCCCGGCTATCTTTTCCAGATGCTGCGCCCCTTCGCCGACCCGCGGGTGGGCCATGTCTCGGCGCCGAGCATCTGCGACCGCAACGCGGCCGAGAGCTGGTCGGCACGCGGCCGGCTCTACGCGGAGGCGAGCATGCATGGCGCTCTGCAGGCGGGCTACAATGGCGGGCTCGCGCCGCTCTGCATCGGCTCGCACTACGCGGTGCGCACGGCAGCACTCAAGGATATCGGCGGGCTCGGCCCGGAACTCGCCGAGGATCATTCGACCACATTGATGATGAATGCGGGCGGCTGGCGCGGCGTGCATGCGCTCGATGCCATCGCACATGGCGACGGACCGCGCACCTTCGGCGATCTCGTGACCCAGGAGTTCCAGTGGTCGCGCAGCCTCGTCATGCTGCTCCTCGAATGGTCGCCGCGTCTGGTCGGCCGCTTGCCGCTCAGGCTGAAGTTCCAGTTCATCTTCTCGCAGCTTTGGTATCCGCTCTTCGCGTTCTTCATGGCGTCGATGTTCACAATGCCGATCGTTGCGCTTGCACTTCGCGACTCCTTCGTGGCGGTGACCTATCCCGATTTTCTGGCGCATTTCGCACCGCTTTCGACCGTTCTCGTCCTCTTGGCCTATCGCTGGCGGGCAAGCGGTTGCTTCCGGCCTTACGATGCGAAGGTCTTGAGCTGGGAATGCATGCTCTTCCTCTTTGCGCGGTGGCCGTGGGCGCTTGCCGGCACGGTTGCGGCCCTGCGTGACTGGCTGACCGGGTCCTTCGTCGATTTCCGCGTCACTCCGAAGGGAGCCTCGGAGGTCGATCCGCTGCCGCTCCGGGTGATCGCACCCTACGTCTTTCTCGCCGTTGCGGCAGTGCTGCCGGTTCTCCTCGTCGAGTATGCCGGCAAGGCCAAGGGCTTCTACCTCTTCGCGATCCTGAATGCGGCGATCTATTGCCTCCTTCTGCTGGTCATCGTCGCCCGGCACTCGCGAGAGAACGCGGTCGCCATTGCCTCCCGCTTCTATCGCCCGGCGATGGGCGCCGGGCTGCTGGCGCTCGTCGCACTGCCCGGCATCGCAACTGCCGAGCATGGCAAGGATGGACTCGAGGCGCTCGCCTTCGGAACCGGGCATCTCCGCCTCTTCGAGGAGCGCTATGCGGTGGCGGGCGCCGGGCAGGGCGGCACCGCCTTGCGCAAGATCGTCTTTCGGCCGCGCTGGATTTCAGTCCAGTCGGACGGCACTGCACTTTGAGGAGAGGACCATGACTGGAAAAGCTTCACTCGATCATAAAAGGGGACGCAGCAGCAGATTCCCGCTCATCAGGCGTCTTTCCCTTTGCGTCGCTCCGGCTCTCGTTCTCCTTTGCCAATCTCCGGTGTCGGCCGAGGTTCTTCGCGACAAGGCACGGGTCATGACCGCCGCGGAAGTCCACCTGATCTTCCGGGACAAGACCTGGAAGTGGGAAAACGGCGCCGGCCGCATGCAGGACGAAGGCCGCCTCTTCAAGGCCTGGGCGCAGTCGGAAACGGGAGCGACCTGGGCGGAAGGCCGCTGGAGCGTCAATGACCGTGGTCAACTTTGCCTGAAGGCGGTTTGGCACAGCCAAGGCGCCGCCGCAGAGGACAAGACCTGCTTCAGCCATCGGATAGCTGGCCGCACTGTCTATCAGAAGAGAGAGCCCGCCGGCGACTGGTACGTCTTCAGACATGCGGAGCCGGCCATCGACGACGAGTTCAAGCGACTGGTCGACGAGGACCTGGTCGGTGCGAGACTCCCCGCCATTCGGGAACTCGTCAAAAAGCAAACGAAATCAGCAACGCGTAGCGTTCGCCCGCAAGCCGAGGCGAACGAGCTTGGAGGTGTGCAATGAACAGGAAATCAAAGGCGATTGCCCTCTCGTTCGCCGGCCTGCTGCTCTCGGGCACCGTGCTCGCGGCCACTATCCCGCGCGGCATTCCGGAGCTGAACTTGCCGACGATGGCGACGCCGTCGGATAAGCGGCCCGTGCTGACGGAAGCGTCGATCGATTTCGGGGCTTACGATCCGCATGGCGATTTCGGCCAGCCAGGGAGTTCCAAGATAGAACACCTCTTCCTGCCCTGGGAGGACGTCGATCTGTCGACGCTGACACTCGCCGACGGCTACGCGCGGGAGCGCGGACGCACCCTCTTGGTCACGATCGAGCCGTGGTCCTGGTCGCCGGAATGGCGACTGAGCGAGCAGGAACTGTTGAGGACCATCCTCAGCGGGGAGCGCGACGAGAACATGGCTCAGGTCTGTTCCGCCGCCGCCGCGCTGAAAAGCCCGGTCATCATCCGCTGGGGCCAGGAAATGGACGAGACGGACAACCAGTTCTCCTGGTCGCATTGGCGGAGCGCGGATTTCAAAGCGGCCTTCCGGCGTATGGTGAACGTATGCCGGACGCATCTGAAGACCGCGAAATTCATGTGGTCCCCCAAGGGGAACGAGGGGCTGGAGGCCTTTTATCCGGGCGATGACGTCGTCGACATCATCGGGCTCTCGGTCTTCGGCTACCAGCCCTACGATCGAGCCACGACCGGCCGCGACCAGACGTTCTCGGAACGACTGGCGCCCGGCTACGGCCGGGTGAAGAACTACGGCAAGCCGATCATGGTCGCCGAACTCGGCTACGAGGGGGATGCCTCCTACGTGCAAAGCTGGGCGACAAGCGTTGCTGAGCGCCATGCCGAGTTCCCGGAGCTGACAGCAGTCGTCTACTTCAACGACCGCGAGATCTATCCCTGGCCGCGCGGCTTCGGCCGGCCAGACTGGCGGGTCGTCCGCGAAACCATCGACTAGCAAACAGCAGCCTGACAGGAGGCATGAGATGAAATCGATACTTCGCGCAATATCGTTGGTTGCCGCCGTTGCCGCCGGCATCGGCGCAGCCACCTCCATCGCCGAGGCGGCTGCCCGGCGAGCAGACGGCAAGATCACCGCGCCGCTCACGCATACGGAACTGTACAATCTTTACGGCCAAAGATCCTGGATATGGAAAGAGGGTGCCGGCTATTTCTCGGTACGGCAGCGCCGGTTCACCGCCTGGTCCAGGGAGAAGGGCGCCCCGTCCTACGGTGTCGGCCGCTGGTTCATAACCGAACCGGGAAAGCTCTGCTTCACGGCAGACTGGCACGCCAAGAGCGGCTCCGCCCCCGCAACCACCTGCTTCAGTCACCGTAAGCGGGGCGGCGTCATCTACCAGAAACGCGAGCCCGATGGCGAGTGGTACGTCTTCAAGCACGCACGACCAAGGTCAGGCGACGAATTCACGAAGCTGCGCCGCGGCAACTATGTGAGTGATCGGCTGGAGACGATCCAAGCCCGAATCGGCGAGTGAAGCTCGCCGAAGGAGTTGCGCAGTGCCGAGCCGGAGCACAATCAGGTTCCGCAGATGAGCCCCCGGCGCGGCGGCGCAACTCCGCCCCTATCGAAGGAAGCAGCGAGACGTCTTTCCAAATCCGCTCGGCGTGCAGATATAGGGGGCGCGGCCGAGATAGCTCTCGCGCACGAGCTTGATTGCCCTTTGCGTCGCGGCCGGCTTGTTGGGCGCAAGCGTCTTGCTCGGTGCTGCATAGCCGACCTGCCTGGTCACGGGAGAGGTCTCGACGCGCTCAACAGTCGTCGATGAACATCCCGACACCATCGCTGCAAGGAACAGAGCAAAAATGTATTGTCCGGCGCCGTTACGGCCGCCGAACAGGCCTGTCAAAATCTTTGTTTGCGCTTTCACGGCTAGAACTCCTTGGGTTCCGGGGACCTGATGCGCAGCACGGTAGCCGAGACCGTTTAAGTGGCCGTGCAGAAAAAGCGTACAACTTGACCTATCTCGCGTGGTGCGCGTAGGGGACATGAGTTCCAGGCCGGTGCTGCGACCGTCAGTTCGTCGTCAGCACCTTCACCCCGCCTTTGCGCTCCAGGACGTCGACGACCACCTGAGACCTTGAACGCCGGAGCGCTATGTCGGCCAGTCCCGGTCCGATCCGCAGCCGTTTCAGTACGACCTCGTCGAGGAAGGGCGGGAGCGTCGGCTCGTTGAGGGTCACGTGCCCCTTGTCCGGATCGAAGCCGAGGCCGATCATCGACTGCAGCAGATAGAGCGGCGCGGCCGCCGCCCAGGCCTGCGGCACGCAGGAAACCGGATAGAAGGTCGGACCGCGGGCGCGCTGGCGCGCGAAACCGCAGAAGAGCTCCGGCAAACGTCTCAAGTCGATATAGGTCGATGCCGAGAACAGGCCCTCGAAGATGCTGGCCGCCTCGGCGCGGAAGCCATAGCGCACGAAGCCTGCTGCAATCAGCGCATTGTCGTGCGGCCAGACGGAGCCGTTGTGGTAGCTCATCGGATTGTAGCGCGCCTCCGAAGCGGCGATCGTGCGCACGCCCCAGCCGCAGAAGGAGGATTGCGCCATCAACGTCGAGACGATCTTTCCGGCGCGTTCGGGGAAGGCGATGCCGGTGAAGAGCGCATGGCCGGCATTGGAAGAGTGGACCCGGCAGGGCTTCTTCTCGCCGTCTAGCGCCAGCACGTAGGTCGAAAGCTCCTCGTCGAAGAAGGCCTTATCGAAGTGGATGCGTAGATTGTCGGCTCGTTGCTCGAACTTCAGCGCGTCCTCGACATGGCCGAGCTTGCGCGAGAGGCGGGCGGCGGCCTGCCAGGCGCCGTAGACATAGGCCTGAACCTCGGCGAGCGCGATCGGTCCGTGGGCCAGTCTGCCATCGGCGTGAAAGACCGAGTCGTGGCTGTCCTTCCAGCCCTGGTTCACGAGGCCCTTCGCGGTCCGGCTTCCATACTCGACGAAGCCGTCCCCGTCACGGTCGCCGAAGCGATCGATCCAGTCAAGCGCCGCAAGCAGATGTGGCCAGAGGGTTCGCACTGTCTGCAGATCGCCGGTGCGATCGAGATAGGCGCCGGCAAGAATGATGAAGAGGGGGGTCGAATCGACGCTGCCGTAATAGCGCCGGAAAGGCACTTCGCCGAGTTCCGCCATTTCGCCATAGCGTATCTCATGCAGGATCTTGCCGGGCTCCGCATCGGCGGCGGGATCGAAGTCGGTCGCCTGGTTGGCTGCGAGATGTTTGAGAACGCCTTTCGCTATTTCCGGGTCGAGCCAGAGGGTCTCGAGCGCGGTGATGAGCGCGTCGCGGCCGAAAGCGGTGCTGAACCAAGGGATGCCGGCGTAAGGGTAGGGGCCTTCCGGCGTCTCGGTGAGCAGCACATGGAGATCGGTGACGCTGCGTCTCACCGCCTCGTTGAACACGGCGTTGGAGGTGACGATCGCGGCGGCGCGCGAGGACGTGTAGCGCAGCGCTCTTCTGGCGTCGCGAAGCGCCAGAAAGAACGTGAAGGACGGCCGGTTCCGACTCTCCTGGCGGCCATCGCAGACGATCTCGATGAAAATCGATTGCGCCTGGTGAGGCGCGAGCGTGACGATGAAGCTCGCCTTCTGGCCAGAGAGCGTCTGCGGCTCCGGGTCGAGGCGCAGGGCCGTGCTGCGGGTTCGGCCGTCGAGCCCGTCATAGACGAGCAGGACCCGGTCGTTGCCGACAAGCGGAGTATGATGCGTGCCGCGGCGCTGCCTGGGGGTGCCGCGCACTTCGAAGAGGTCGGCGAAGTCGGCGGCGAACGCTATCTCCACCTTCAGCGTCCTCTGCACTTCATCATAGTTTCGCAGCATGAGACGCTCATAGCAGGCGTCCTGCCACAGGAAACGAGTGCGCCGCACGTGAATGAGGTCGTGCTTCAGCTTCTCGCCGCCGGGATCGAGCACCAGAGCCGGATTGGTGAGATCGCAGTCGAGCGTGGCGTTGTCGTCTCGCAGGGTGGAGCTCAGCAGCAACGGCCGAGCGCCGTTCAATGTCAGCGCGAAGTGCGAGAGATGGCGGGTGTCGCGGTGGAAGATTCCTTCGGGATTGCCCGGAGAGGCGAGCGCATCGCCGTTATGGTCGAACACGGCGAAGGTGTCGCCGTGTTTCAATGACCTGGAGCTTCGCTCGTAGCGCGAGGCCGTTGCAGGCACGAGGTTTCCGGTATTCGCTTCGTCGGGGGCGGCTTCGGCCGGCCCTTGCGAAGCCTTGGCAAGCTTGGCGTTCATAGCTTCCGTCTCCGTCGCATCCTCTTCAGGCGGTCCTGGTGAAGGCGGTGAGGGTTCCGCTTCCGTTCGTTGCAGTGATCGGCATGACCTTTTGACAGCCGCCGACGAGGCTACGATAGATATCGAGATAGTCGTTCGCCATGCGCCGCGCGGTGAAGCGCTCCTCGAAGGTCGCCCGGACCGTTCGTCGATCGAGCTTGTCGAGATCGCGGACCGCGTTCACCGCCTCCTCAGTGCTGTCGACGATGAAGCCGGAAATGCCGTGGTCGAGAACTTCCGTTACGGAGCCGCAGCGGAAAGCGATCACCGGCGTGCCGCAGGCCATGGCCTCGATCATCACCAGTCCAAAGGGCTCCGGCCAGTCGATGGGAAAGAGGAGTGCGCGCGCATTTCCGAGGAATTCGGCCTTCTGATACTCGCTGATCTCTCCGATGAACTCGACATTGGAATGCCGTTTGACAAGCGGTTCGATCGCACGGCTCCAATATTCCTCGTCGACCCTGTCGATCTTGGCGGCAATCCTTAACGGCATGCCGACGCGAGCAGCAATTTCGATCGCGACGTCGGGCCGTTTTTCCGGCGAGATGCGACCGAGGAAGGCGAGGTAATCGCCTTTCGGGTACCTGGTGAACGGAAGGGCATCGGGCGCCAGCCCGTGATATACCGTGCCGACCCAATTGACGGGCGGCATCGGCTTTCGCTGGTCGTCCGAAATGGAAACCAGGGGAACATCCGGAAAGGAGGCGTAGAAAGGCTTGAGATCGGGCAGATCGAGCCGGCCGTGCAGCGTCGTCACGGACTTGCTGGCCATGCTTCGAACGAGTGGGAAGTGCAAGAGATCGATATGGAAGTGCAGGATATCGAAGCTAGCCGCTTGCCTGCGGACTTCTTCAAGCATCACCATGTGGTAGGGGATCGGATCCTGAACCGCAGGGTTCAACCGGAACGCCATGTTCGAGCAACGAACTAGCTTTGCCGAGGTGATTGAGTCGCCGCTGGCAAAGAGCGTGACATCATGGCCCTGCCGAACGAGCTCTTCCGTAAGGCTGTAGACGACCCGCTCGGTTCCTCCATAGAGCTTCGGTGGCACACTTTCGAATAGCGGTGCAATTTGCGCGATCTTCATGAACAAACTCCTTTGATCAAGCGAAGTTCAGATGATCAAACGCACACCGGCCGCAAAATTGCCGGCGCTTCAAAAAGCCGGTCCCGGCCCGGTGCCAAAAAGGAGAGGAACCTGCCACGCGTCCGGGTGCGATGCCCCTGCGCCGTGGAAAGTGCGGCCGGGGGCGCAACAGTTATGATCTAGTCCTTGCTTCGACCGCTTCAAGGGCAGCCCGCCCGACTGGCGCAATCGGTGCCGGCACGGTTGCCGTTGCGACGAACACGCCCTATATCGCTTGCGATGAGCACGGAAGATGAGAGCGAAGCGGCACGCCTGGACCAGCCGTCAGCCCCCGGGCCCATGGCGTCGGCCGTGGAAATCCTCTCCATGATCGAGCGGGAACCCGGCCTCTCGGCCCTCTATCTCGACATCGACGGCACGCTTCTCGACATTGCTCCGACGCCGGAGGCGATCATCGTCCCGCCCGAGCTCCCGAGCCAGCTGGCGGAGCTTGCCGCCAAACTCGACGGTGCCGTAGCACTGGTCACCGGCCGCAGCATCGCCCGCGTCGACGCCTTGCTGCAGCCGCATCTTTTTCCCGTTGCCGGCCTTCATGGCGCCGAAATGCGGTTGCCCGACGGCCGATTTATCGAAGCGATGGTTTCTGCCGATTTCCTTGCCGTGAAAGAAGAGCTGCATGCCCGCGCGGAGAGCCTTGAAGGCGTGGTCTTCGAGGACAAGGGCGCGGCCATCGCCCTGCATTATCGCCTCGCGCCTCGCCGCAAGGCCGAGGTTGACGCCTTGATGGAAGAGGCGGCCGTGAGCACCGGCGGCGGCTGGATCCTGCAGCAGGGCAAGATGGTCGTCGAGCTGAAGCCTGTGCAATCCGGCAAGGGCAGGGCCCTAGAGGAATTCATGTCCATCGCACCCTTCCGTGGACGGCGTCCGATCGCCATCGGCGACGATCTGACGGATGAGGGAATGTTCGCGGTGGCGACGGCGGCGGGCGGTGCGGCGATCCGTATCGGTGGCGATGCCGCCGCCACGGCAGCGAGCGCGCGGCTCGGCTCGCCGACGGAGTTGCGTCGGCTTCTCGCGTCTCTCGTTCGCCGGCCTCCAGGGAACGGCCATGGCTAGACTGATCGTGGTTTCGAACCGGGTTCCGCTGCCCGACAAGGACGGCTCCCCACCGCCGGGTGGAATGGCCATTGCGTTGAACGCCGCGCTCAAGCGGCAAGACGGCCTGTGGATCGGCTGGTCGGGAGAGGTCAAACCTGAAGAAAAGGAAGATGAGCCGCCGACGCTAAGCGTGCGGGAGGCCGGCGGCATCACCTATGCGCTCACCGATCTCGCCCAGAAGGATCTCGACGAATATTACAACGGCTTTGCCAACAGGGTCCTCTGGCCGATTTTCCATTGCCGTGTCGATCTGGCCGAATATGCCAGGCCTGAGATGTCCGGCTATTATCGCGTCAACCGCCTCTTCGCGGACCTCCTGATGCCGCTTCTTCAGGAGGACGACGTCATCTGGGTGCACGACTACCACCTGATTCCGTTGGCGGAAGAACTGCGCAAGCGCGGCTGCCGCAACCGTATCGGCTTTTTCCTGCACATCCCGTGGCCGCCTGCGGACATCCTATTCACCGTACCGATCTACGATACCTTGCTGCGCGGGCTTTCGTCCTATGATCTCGTCGGCTTCCACACTGATTACGACCTGAGCAATTTTGCCGAATGCCTGCGCCGCGAGGGTTGTGGCGACTTGCTCGAAGGCGGTTACTGCCGTGCTTACGGTCGGGTCTTCCGCTGCGGCGTCTTTCCGATCAGCATCGACACCGCCGAGTTCGAGACGTTGGCCGAGCAATCCGCGGGCGACAAGGCACTGCGGATGACTTACAGGAGGATCGAAGGCTATGACGTCGCGATCGGTGTTGATCGCCTCGATTATTCCAAGGGTATTGACCAACGCGTGGAGGCTTTCCGCCGGTTCCTGCACGCCAACGCTCATCGCGTCGGTAAGACGCTTCTGCTCCAGATCACCCCAAAATCCCGCACGGAAGTTCCGGAATATATGGCGATGCAGAAGGACATCGCCGAACTGACCGGCCGCGTCAATGGCGAACTCGGAACCATCGACTGGATGCCCGTGCATTACATCAACCAGTCCCTGGAGCGCAGGGAACTGGCCGGCCTCTATCGCATGGCGCGCGTCGGGCTGGTGACGCCGCTCCGCGACGGCATGAACCTCGTGGCGAAGGAATATGTAGCCGCGCAACACCCGCGGGATCCCGGCGTTCTCATCCTCTCACGCTTTGCCGGCGCGGCCAGGGAATTGGACGGAGCGATCCTCGTAAATCCCTATGATCCTGAGGCGGTGGCCAATGCCATCGAAAGGGCCCTCGTCATGCCGCTGGATGGGCGGGTGGAACGCTGGAACGCAATGATGACCCGGCTTCGCGAGCACGACGTCTATCGCTGGTGCGACGAGTTTCTCTCGGGGCTGCGACAGGCTTGAAGCCGGCCGTGGCGGGCAGTCGAAGGCCGGGGCCGCCAGGCGCGGACGCATGGCGGCGATCCGACCAGAACTCATCATGATCTAGCTGAGTTCCGGAAGGTCCTTGATCAGCTTGTCGAGCGTGATCGGATAATCCCGCACCCGCACGCCGGTTGCATTGTAGATCGCATTCGCGACGGCCGCCGCGACGCCGCAGAGCCCGAGCTCGGCAATGCCCTTGGCTTTCATCGGCGACGACAACGGATCGGTCTCGTCGAGGAAGATGACCTCTTGGTGCGGGATGTCGGCGTGTACCGGCACCTCGTAGGCGGCGAGGTCATGGTTGACGAAGAAGCCGCGTTCCTTGTCTACGACGAGCTCCTCCGAAAGAGCACCGCCAACGCCCATCGTCATCGCTCCGATCACCTGACTGCGTGCGGTGATGGGATTGAGAATGCGGCCTGCAGCACAGACGGCGAGCATCCGCCGGATTCGCGTCTCGCCGGTCGCCACGTCCACGCCGACCTCTACGAAATGGGCGCCGAAGGTGGACTGCTGATGGGTCTCGGCGAGTTTGCCGAACTCGATGCTGTCCTCGGCCACGAGCCCTTCATCGCCGGCTGCTTTCGTAAGGAGCATGCGGCGGTCTCCGGACCTCACCTCGCCATCTGCGAAGATGAGATCGTCGGCGTTGTTGAAACCGAGCTTTTGCGCCGCGGCCTCGCGCAGCTTGACGCAGGCTGCGTAAACGCCCGCCGTGGAGCAGTTTCCTCCGAACTGCCCGCCCGAGCCGGATGAAACCGGGAAGCGCGAGTCGCCCAGGCTGACCGCAACCTTGTCGACCGGCACGCCAAGCATCTCCGCTGCGGTCTGGGCGATGATCGTGTAACTGCCCGTGCCGATGTCGGTCATGTCAGTCTCGACGGTGACGACACCCTCACGGTCGAGGCGGACTCGGGCTGCGGAGGGAACCAGAAGATTGTTGCGGAATGCCGACGCGACCCCCAGGCCGACCAGCCAATTTCCATCGCGGCGGCCGCCCGGCTGCTTGTTTCGCTCCTTCCAGCCAAAGCGCTCCGCGCCCGTGCGCAGGCAGCCGACGAGATCGCGGCGCGAGAACGGACGCTCCGGCTTCTCGGGATCGACCTGCGTGTCGTTGATGATCCGGAACTCGACCGGATCGAGGCCGAGCCTCTCGGCCATCTCGTCCATCGCGATCTCAAGCGCCATCATGCCGGGCGCCTCGCCCGGAGCCCGCATGGCATTGCCTTCCGGAAGATCGAGTGTCGCAAGCCGCATCGCGGTCATCCGGTTTTCACCGGCATAAAGCAGGCGCGTCTGCTGAACGGCGACTTCGAGGCCACCGCCCGGAAGATCGCCGGACCAGCTCTCATGTGCAATCGCGGTGATCTTGCCGTCGCGCCTCGCGCCGATTCGAATTCTCTGGATCGTCGCTGGACGGTGAGTGGTGTTGTTCATCAGGAACGGGCGGGGCAGGGCGACCTTCACCGGACGCTTGGCTTCGCGCGCCGCAAGCGCCGCCAGCACCGCGTCGGAACGAAGAAAGAGCTTCACCCCGAACCCGCCGCCGATGAAAGGCGACATGATGTGGACCTTCTCCTTGTCGATCCCGAGCGTCGTCGCGAGATCGGTTCGCCACCAGTCGATCATCTGGCTCGACGTCCAGACCGTCAGTTCGTCGCCGTTCCATGCCGCGATTGAGGCATGCGGCTCCATCATCGCATGCGATTGGTCGGGAGTGGTGTAGGTCTGGTCGAGCTTGACGGCTGCTGCCGAAAAGGCCCCATCGAAGTCGCCCACCGCCGAATCCGGTTCGTCCTCCTCGGGCTTGACGGCGGTGTCCCTTGCCGCCGCCAGGTCGAAGACACCCTTCTCCTCGACATAGTCGACCTTCACGAGCTGAGCGGCGGCGCGGGCCTCTTCGAAAGTTTCGGCGACCACCACGGCAATGGCTTGGTGGTAATGCTGGATCTCCGTACCGCCGAAGAGCTTGGCGGTGTTGAATTCGCCCTTCTTCAGTTCACCTACTCCGTCCGAGGTGACGACGGCGATTACGCCGGGAGCGTTTCGTGCGGCGGTGACGTCCATGGACCTGATCCACCCCTTGGCGATCGCCGAGCCGACGACATGGCCATAGGCATAGCGGGTGTTGGGATCATGCCACTCGTAGGCATAAACCGCTCTCCCGGTGGTCTTGAGCGGGCCGTCGATGCGGTGGATGGGCCGGCCGACGACCTTGAGCTGATCGATCGGGTTCGTCGTTGCTGGTGTGTCGAACTTCATTATCTTACCCCCTTGCCTCGGCGAGAACCGCACTCAGCGTGCGCTCGACGAGCGTCAGCTTGAAGGCGTTCTGCTCCGTTGGACGGGCGTTTGCGAGAAGCTTGGCGGTGACCGCTTTCGCTCCGTTCGGAAGCTCTCCATCGGCAGCGTCGTCGCGCCAGGGTTTGGGTGCGATGCCGCCGACCGCCACGCGACCGGTGCCGTCCGGCTGCACGACGGCAGCGACGGAGACCAGCGCGAAGGCGTAGGAGGCGCGGTCACGGACCTTGCGGTAAATCTGCTTGCCGCCAGCCGGCTTAGGAAGAACGACCGCCGTGATCAGCTCTCCCCGTTCAAGGACGTGCTCGATATGCGGCGTGTCGCCTGGAAGGCGATGGAGATCGGCAATAGGAACGCTGCGTGGCGTGCCGTCCGGATGAACGGTCTCGACGACGGCGTCGAGCGCGCGCATGGCCACCGCCATGTCGCTCGGGTGGTTAGCGATGCATGCATCGCTGACACCGACCACCGCAAGCTGGCGGCTGAAGCCCGCAAGCGCTGAGCAGCCGCTGCCGGGCTGCCTTTTGTTGCAGGGCTGGTTGGTGTCGTAGAAATACGGACAGCGCGTGCGCTGAAGCAGGTTGCCTGCGGTCGTCGCTCTGTTGCGCAACTGACCAGACGCCCCAGCAAGCAGGGCCCGCGACAGAAGTTGATAGTCGCGGCGAATCCTTTCATCGGCAGCAAGATCCGTATTGCGGACGAGGGCGCCGATCCTGAGGCCGCCTTCCGGCGTCGGTTCGATCTGGTCCAATCCCAGCCCGTTGACATCGACCAGATGGGTCGGCGTCTCGATCTCCAGCTTCATCAGATCCAGGAGATTGGTGCCGCCGGCGATGAATTTCGCGCCGTCCTTGCCGGCAGCGGCCTTTGCAGCCGTCTCGGTCGTAGAGGCGCGCTCGTAAGTGAAAGCTCTCATGCCTTCCTCCCCGCAACTTCGGTGATGGCTTCGACGATGTTCGAATAGGCGCCGCATCGACAGATGTTGCCGCTCATGCGTTCCCGGATCTCGGCGGCGGTGATCTCGGCGGGCGCCGTCAGGTCGTTCGTCACATGGCTCGGAATGTCGGCCGCGATCTCCTCGAGCATTGCGACGGAGGAACAGATCTGGCCGGGCGTGCAGTAGCCGCATTGGAAGCCGTCGTGGTTGACGAAAGCCGCCTGCATTGGATGGAGGTTACCAGGCTGCCCCAGTCCCTCGATCGTGGTGATATTGTTGCCCTCATGCATCACGGCGAGCGTCAGACAGGCATTGACCCGGCGTCCGTCGATGAGGACCGTGCACGCGCCACATTGCCCGTGATCGCATCCTTTCTTGGTGCCTGTCAGGTGCAGGTGCTCTCGAAGCGCATCAAGAAGCGTCGTGCGGTTATCGAGCTCTAGCTCGCGGCGCTCACCGTTCACCGTGAAGCCGACTTTCGTGATCTGAGATGCGGCGGGGGGATTCGTCTGGGCGTGACCGAGCGAGGATGCGCTCGCCACCGTCACGGTAGCGGCGGAGGCGACCAGTAGGTCGCGCCGTGAGATTTCGAGTGCGCCAGGACTTTGCATATCCAGCTCCATGTCTTGATGATGGAAGGTCTAGGGCGGCGCGGCTGTCCAACAATCCGCACAACGCCGAACTGTCGAAGCGGCGGGAACGTTCCACGTGCGCGTTCGGTTCAGCTAGGGCGCTGAGTAGGGGCGATTAGTGGCGCCGACCGCTAAGCCTTATCGGCCTGATAAATACCGGTTGCTACTCTGTCTCGCGTCGGAAAGCTGGCGGCAGGCGGAAACGGCCGACTTTCCAGCATCTCGCCTTGGGGTGGGCGCAAGTTTGCTTTTTCCAGAAATTAGGCTGCGTGGTACCGCAGCGCATCGACCACGACCTTGAAATGCCGGGGAGTTCTGATGTCGGCTTGGATTGGCGGTCACATAGGCTCGTGGGGGTGCCGCAGGCGTGCAACTGGACGGGCAGTACCTGTTCTTCGCCCAGAAAAACCTGTTGGGCGGTCCCGCTCCGGTACGATGGAACGGGTGCTGACAGGGAGATCAACCCCGGCAAGGTCTTCGATCTCCAGGTGCCGCTGACCGACGTCGCCGAAGGGTATCGGGCAATGGACGAGCGCAGGGTGATCAAGACGCTACTTAGGGTTTGATAAGGAGGCGGAGCGCCGCGTTCGGCGTGAACGGTATCGTCGCTTCCGCCGCACTTCGGCGTCTATTGCGGGCACGCTCTGGTTCCGATGCGCTCATTCTTGCGGGCTCTCGAATATGTCAGCTCAGGTCAGGTAATGAGGATGAATTAATCAAATTGGCGGATACCCCTAACCCTTTGTGAAGCGCACCGATACGAACTCCCCGTGCTACACTGAACAGTATGCTTGAGGATCATCAGCGCTGTGCGCGCATAATTTTCGTGCAGTCGCGGCTGGCAGGAGGATCCGTCAGGGATCATAAGTCCGGGCCGACGTGCAACAGCCCTGCTTTCCGCTGTGGCGACGGCCGAACGGCAGTTCCTGGGTATCTCACTCGCCAGAGGTCCGTTAGTGCGACCCTGTGCTTCATTCCATTCTGCCTCGTTATGCTGCTTGGATCTCCCGCAATAAGTCAGTCGGCGACGGACGACAGACTTGCCCCGCAAGACGCGGAGATACGCATCTCTGGATGGCGCGCGTTGTTTGGCGGCGTAGCCGAGGCGGCGCCGCTTCACGACGTTTTTATGATTGGGACAGATGGGACGTCCGAAATTCCCAACCTCAGGCACCTGCCAGCCGCGGGTCTACGTGCGGGGGAACCGGCGAAGCTGATTGCCGACCGCCTGCAAGCCAGAAGCGGCAGTCAGGAAAGTCCTGTCCAGGCTGTCCAGCAAGCGACGCCGGCACCAGAAGAGCAGTCATTGCCCAAACATGTCGAGGGGCACCCGCCAGGGGAACAACCGCGCGTGGTAGAGCCCTCGGCGACTGAGCTATCGCAAGCCCTGGAACGCGAGCGGTCCAGGGTGGAAGCTTTGCTTCGTGACCTGGCGGCCGCTCGCATGGAGCTCGAAGCAGCTCGCCAAGAAGGGCGTGCGGCGCGTCAGGCCGCTCAAAACGATGCGCTCCGCTACAAACAGGGTGTCGCGGCGGAGCGTCAACTGAGCGCCACCTTAACGCAGGAACTCAGTGCTGCGTGGGCCGATCTCAAGGCCATGAGCGTTCAATTCGAGCAGGCAGCGAATGCGGCGGTGCAAGCGAGGGAGGCTGCGGAAGCCGCGGTCAATGAGGCTAATGAGATAGCCGCGCGCGAACGCGCCAAGAGCGCCGCACTGGAGCAAAAACTCCTCACGGCGCGCAAGGATGTCGACGGAATCAAGAACAGTGCGCAAATGGCCGGTAGTGAGCGTGAGGAAATTCTCCGCCGGGACCTGGCGGCGGCCAGAAGGGACCTCGATGCGATGCGGCGCGCTGCCGATGACGCAGGCGCGCAGGCGCGAAGAATTGCCGAGACGACGGCAGAACGTGAACGAGCCCTGCAAGAGCAGCGTCAAAGAGCTGAAGGATTTGCCCGCGACCTAACAGTAGTTCTGCGCAAGATGGAAGATTTGAGGGCCGAAGCGGCTGGAGCGATGAGATCAAAGGCCGCTGCGCTGCGAGCGCGACACGCTGCGGAGGTGTCCCTGGCCGATGCGAAACGGGCGTTTGATGAGGAGCGGCGCAAGCTTGGGGCCTACAAACGCGACCTCGCCGAAGCCCGCCAATCGACCGCTGCCGCCGAGGCTCGGGCCAAGCTGGCCGCGGCAGAGTTGGCTGCCGCGGTGCAAGCTCGAAAGGTCGCAGAGGCTGCGGCAATGAGGGCTAGCGCAGCACTCGCATTGGAGCTCGAGAAGGGAAGGTCGCTCGCGCGCGACCTCGACACCGCTCGGCGGGAACGCGACCTCGCAAAAGAGGAATTGACCCAGGTCTTAGCGGCGCGGCGCACGGCGTTGGAGGACGAGAGCGACCGGGCGAATGGCCGCGACCCAGCGGCGGCGCGCAAGAAAAAGCAAAGCCTCAAGGCCCGAACTGAGCGCCGCATGGAGGATACCGCGGATGTACCAAAGGCGCGCGCCGGCAACCGCGCAAGGGAACGTTCAAAGGCCGCTGTACGGACAGGTGCTCGATCGGTCAGTTATTCGGGGTCGCGGGAGATTGGCAGGGTGAAGGCCCGCAAGCCAACGCCAGCCATTCGATCGGTGACGATTGTGCTGCCCTACGCGCTCCTGCCTAGGTGGTCGCGGGCGCCTGGCCGTTGGTAACGAAGGTGGAAAGGCATGTTTTCGAGGGTTGCTTTGTCCAGAGATGAGGGACGAATGCGCAAGTACCTAGCTGCCACCACGTTATTGATCGCAATAGCGATCGGGCCGACGTCGGCTCTGGGCCTCAGCGTCGGTGCCAAAGCCGGCGGTATTGGGGTCAGTGCCAGTGTGGGGGCTGGCAAGAATGGCGCCTCGGCAGGGATTTCCGCACGTGGCGGCGGAGTAGGCAAAGGAAAAGCTGGAGCCTCGGTCGGCAGGAAGGGGGGATCAAGCGTTGGCGCCGGGGGCAAAGTCGGTGGTGTGGCGGGCGGTGCACGTGTGGGCTCCGGCAAGAATGGCGCCTCGGCAGGGAGTTCCGCGCGCGGCGGCGCGGTAGGCGGAGCAAAAGGAGCGGGAGCGAATACTGGTCCCGGCGGTGCTTTAGGAGGTTCGGCCGCAGCCTCCGGATCACTGGTTTCCAGCACGATCGCCGGCATTGCTCCCGCAAAGGGCGCACGACCAACCGTCGCCCTGCCGCGCAACCTTTGGCCGTCAGCTACACGCGCCAAATACGACAGTCGGGACTATCCCTCACGTTTTCCGGCGCCAACTGCAGCAATTTCGGATACCGCACGCGCCGTAGTTCGAGTCTGCGGTCAAGCAATAGCGTCTGCTGCGTCACCCTTTGGCGCTGTGCGTGTGCGCGCGGCAAGCGCCGGTCCTCTGCACCGGAATCGCCGAGGCGCGCTTACGGCCCCGCTCGCCGTGCGTATAGAGTATGCGGGGCAAGGCGGCGTCGAGATCCGTCAGGCGCGAATCAGGTGCCACCTCGACTCGTCCGGCAGGGTCGTTGCGGTGATTTAAGCCGCTCCGTTCGTCCACATGACCGTCCTCCCGATAAGGCCGCTGGATGTACTGAGGAGGAAAATTCTGATCCGCATAAGGATGCTCGGACGCAGCTAGGCTAAAGGAAGGCGCCCTCATGCGGCCAAGCATCTCATCCGCAACCGTACCGCAGAGGCAAGTGTACGGCCCGTCCTGGCACGATTTCATGGAGCGCTGCATGAAAACAGCAGCCGAAGACAGCGCACGCCGAACGCATTTGGAAGTTCGGCGCACGAGGAATTCCCGCGGTACTGACGGCGGATCAGCGGAGAGATGCTCTGTTCATTACTCGCAAGGAGGTACGTCGCACTTCGGCCTCTATTTCAAGAAATCGGCGCGGTGCGGAGTGAAGCTGTCGATCAGGCGGCCTGCCTCCAGCGCCTTGACGCCATGGACCACGTTCGAGGGCGCGATGAAACTGTCGCCGGCCGAGAGAATTTTGCTATGACCGTCGACGGTGACTTCGAACTTGCCCTCCGCGACGTAACTCGCCTGAACGTGCGGATGGGAGTGCGGCGCGCCGATGCCGCCTTTTTCGAACGCGAATTCGACCATCATCAGCTCGTCTGTGTGCAGGATCACCCGCCGCCGGTTGCCCTGTCCGAGATCGGTCCATTCACCTTCGTTGCCACGGGCGAAAAGCTTCGCATCCATCATCGTCTCCTCATCTCGCGAGCCAGCCACCGTCGACCGGAATGACGGCTCCATGCATGTAGTCCGAAGCCGGGGCGAGCAGGAACACCGCCGCGTCGCCGATGTCATCCGGCGTGCCCCAGCGGCCGGCCGGAATCCGCTCCAGAATAGCGGCGCTGCGCTTCTCGTCGGCGCGGAGCGCCTCGGTGTTGTTGGTGATGATATAGCCGGGCGCCACAGCATTCACGTTAATGCCCTTGGCGGCCCATTCGCAGGCGAGAAGCCGGGTGATACCCAGAGCGCCGTGTTTGGACGCCGTATAGGAGGCAACGCGTATACCACCCTGGAAGGAAAGCAGCGAGGCGATGTTGACGATCTTGCCCCGTCTTTCCTCGGCAATCACACGGCGGCCAAAGCCCTGACTGAGGAAGAACAGGGATTTGAGGTTGATGTCGATTACGTCGTCCCAGTCAGCTTCGGTGAAATCTACCGCATCGGCGCGGCGAATGATCCCGGCGTTGTTGACGAGGCCGTCCAGTGGACCGTGCTCGCTCCACAATTCCTCGATCAGAGCGCGCGCCGCTTCGCGATCGGAAAGATCGGCACGGGCCGAAATGAAGGTTCCACCCGCTTCGGCGACCTTCTCATGGGTCTCGTCCATGTCGGAGCGGCCGACGCCGATTACAGTGCCGCCGGCGCGGGCGATCGCGACGGCGATACCCTGCCCGATTCCCGTATTGGCACCGGTGACGGCGATGCGGCGGCCGGTTAGGCTGAAGGCCGACGGCACGCTCATCGAAACGTCTCCATCGGCACCATCTCCACATCGGTATAGTCGACATTGTCGCCGGCCATGGCCCAGATGAAGGCGTAGCTCGAGGTTCCGCAGCCGGAATGGATGGACCATGGCGGCGAAAGCACGGCCTCTTCTTTCGACATGATAATGTGACGCGTTTCGGTCGGCTCACCCATCAGGTGCAGAACGCGAGAGCCGTCGGCAAGGTCGAAATAGAGATAGGCTTCCATGCGCCGGTCATGCACATGGCAGGGCATGGTGTTCCAGACCGAGCCCGGGGCAAGCTGCGTCATCCCGACGACGAGCTGGCAGGTTTTCACGCCTTCTGGGTGGATGAACTGGAAGATCGAGCGCTCGTTCGAGGTCGCTGCACTGCCGAGGTCGATGCGCTTGGCATCGCCGATGCGAATGTGGCGGCTCGGCAGCGCCTGGTGGGCGGGCGCACTCAGCAGGTAGAATTTGGCAGGGACCGTCGGGTCTTCGGACGAGAAGGCGATCTCCGTACCCATCCCCGCATAGACCATGTCGCGCGGCTCGAGCCGGAAGCTCTCGCCGCTGATCTCGACGCGGCCTGCGCCACCGATATTGACGGCGATGAGTTCGCGCCGGTCGAGGAAGCGAGGCGTGCCGGTCGGACGAAGGGCCTGGAGCAGCAGAGGGGCGTCGGTCGGCGTCGCGCCGCCGACGATCATGCGATCGTAATGGCTGTAGGTGAGGGCGATGCGGCCTGGCCGGAACAGCCCCGAAATGTGAAAGTTCGCGCGCAGCGCATCGGTATCCATGCGCGCGGCCGCCGTCGGGTCGACGGCGTGGCGGATCGTGTAGTCGATATGGGTTGCGGTCATCGGCTGCCCTCAGATTGAAGAAAAGAAGATCAGACCCTGCGCCTGTCGGTGCCCCACTCGGCCTGCTGCCCGCTCAGCCGGGCGCGATAGCGTTCCTGGCTGGCGGTCAGGTGGGCGCGCATGGCGGCACGGGCAGCTTCCGGGTCGCTGGCGGAAATCGCCTTCAGGATTGCCAGATGCTCGCGCTGCAGGCTTTCCTGATATTCACGCGAGAGCACGCTGTCGGTACCCCAGGGCGAGGCGATGTCGCAGGGGATCGCCCGCGTGCCGAGCGCGTCGAGCACCTCCACGTAATAGGGGTTGTTGGTGGCAGCCGCGATCGCCCGGTGGAAGGCAAAATCGCTCTTGCCGGTCGCCTCGCCGCGCTCGAGCAGCCGGTCGAATTCGAAGAAGGCCTCCTGGATCTGCGCCTCCTGGGCCGCGTTGCGCCGGAGTGCCGCAAGGCCCGCACTCTCGATCTCGAGCCCCATGCGCACCTCGATCACGTTCAGCGCATGGGAGATCTTGTTGCCGACATCGAGGCTGATCGAGCCGAAGGCAAGCGTCGGGTGATCCTTGACGAAGACGCCGGCGCCCTGCCGCGCCTCGACCAGGCCGTCGGCGGCAAGAGTGGCGATCGCTTCGCGCACCACGGTGCGGCTGACGCCGAAGAACTCGCTCATCCGGCTCTCCGTCGGCAGCTTCTCACCGGGCGGAATTTCACCCTTCAGAATCTGCTGCCTGATCGCGCTTGCGACGCGTTCGGAAAGCTTTGGTTTGCGCTCGATCTTGAATTCGGCCAGGAATTCCATGACGCCATCACCCTTTGAATACGCTCGGCAGCCAGAGCGAAAGGGTCGGAACATAGGTGACGAGCCCGAGGACGATCAACCCCGCCAGATAGAAGGGCCAGATGCTGCGCATCGCCTCCCAGACGGAGATTTTCCCGACCGCGCAGGCCACGAATTGCACGGCGCCGACGGGAGGTGTGTTGAGACCGATGCCGAAGTTCAGGATCATGATGACCCCGAAGTGTACCGGGTCGACTCCATAGGCCATCGCAACCGGCAGGAAGATCGGGGTGCAGATGATGATGGTCGGCCCCATATCCATGAAGGTGCCGAGGAACAGCATCAGGACGTTGATCAGGAGGAGCACGATGATCGGGTTCTCGGAGATCGTGTTCATCCAGTCGATCAAGGCGGCGGGCACTTTGAGGAATGCCATCAGCCAGGAGAAGGCGGCTGCCATGCCGATGATGAGCAGGACCATGGCCGTTGTGCGCACCGCGCCGAAGGTGGCGTGGACGAAATCCTGCCAGCTCATCTGCCGATAGACAAAGACGGTCACGGCGAGTGCATAGAGAACGGCGATGCAGGAACTCTCGGTGGCCGTGAACACGCCCGACCGAACGCCGCCGAAGATGATGCCGATGAGCAGCAGGCCGGGGGTCGAGATCAGCAGGAAGCGGCCGACCCGAGCGAATCCAGGAAAGGCCTCGGTCGGATAGCCGCGGCTGCGCGCGACGAAATAGGCGGTCACCATCAGCGCCGCCGCATAGAGGAGGCCGGGGACGATGCCGGCGGTGAAGAGATCTGCAATCGAGATCTTTCCCCCTGCGGAGATCGAATAGATGATCATGTTGTGCGAGGGCGGCAACATCAGCGCGATCAAGGCCGCCATGGAGGTGACGTTGACGGCATAATCGGCGCCGTAGCCGCGCTCCTTCATCTGCGGGATCATGAGCCCGCCGACCGCGGCGGCCTCCGCGACTGCGGAGCCGGAAATGCCGCCGAAGAGCGTCGCGGTGACGATATTGACCTGCCCTAACCCCCCGCGGACATGGCCGACCAATGAGGCGGCGAAGGCGACGATCTTCTGGGCGATGCCGCCGCGCACCATCAGGTCGCCGGCATAGATGAAGAAGGGGATGGCGAGTAGCGAAAACACGCTCATGCCGGAATTCAGCCGCTGAAAGATGACGAGCGGCGGCAGGCCCAGATAGAGCACGGTCGCGAAAGATGCGACGCCGAGGCAGAAGGCGATCGGCGTGCCGATCAGCATCAGCAGTGTGAATACGCCGAAGAGGATCATCATATCCATCTGATCACGCCTTTACATTCGCAGTGTCGAGTTCGGCGGCAACTTCAGCCGGCGGCATTTCGTCGAGCAGATCGTCGATGGGTTCGCCGGCAAGGCGCAGAACGATGCGCTCCAACGCGAACAGGCTGATGAGAACACCACCTGCGACCAGCGGCACGTAGCTCCAGCCACCGGAGATCTGCAGCGAGGGCAGGGTGGTGTTCCAGGTGAGGCGGACAAGCTCGATCCCGTACCAGATCATGCCGATGCCGAAGGCGAGTGCGACGATATCGGAGATCATGCGCAGCCACTTCTTGCCTCCTTTCGGCACCACGTAGAGCAGCACGTCGAAGCCGAGATGATAGTTCTCGCGCACCCCGACCGCAGCGCCCAGGAAGATGAACCAGCTCATCAGCATGACGGCACCGGGCTCGGTCCAACTCGGTGAATCGTTCAGCACGTAGCGGCAGAATACCTGCCATGCGACGATGGCCGTCATTGCGACGAGGCCGGCGCCCGCGAGCCACAGCGAGAGCGTGCTCAGCCGGGACAATGCGCGGCCTGTTTTCACGAGACTGATAGGCACGATTGTCATTTCCTCGAAGGGACGGGCAGGCTTGGCCTGCCCGTGGGATTGGTTACTGAACCGTGCGCACGTCCTCGACCATCTTTTTCAGGATCGGATCCGTGACGTGCTTTTCGTAGACCGGCTTCATCGCGTCGATGAAACCCTGCTTGTCGGGCGTGGTGATCTTCGCGCCGGCCGCTTCGACCTTGGCGCGCGACTCGGCGACCTTGGCCGCCCAGAGCTCGCGCTGCTTGGCGACGCTGTCCTTGGCTGCCTGCTTGAAGGTCTCCTGGTCCTCCGGGGTGAGCTTGTCGAAGGCGGCCTTGTTCATCACGAACACTTCCGGAAGGATGGTGTGCTCGTCGAGCGAGTAGTTCTTGGCCACCTCGAAATGCTTGGCCGTATCGTAGCTCGGGAAGTTGTTCTCCGCGCCGTCGATGACGCCCGTCTCGATCGCCGAATAGACTTCGCCGTAAGGCATCGGCGTGGCATTGGCCCCGAGTGCGGCCACCATGTCGACGAAGATGTCGGACTGGATGACGCGGAACTTGAGGCCCTTCATGTCGGCCACAGACGTGATCGGCTTCTGCTTGTTGTAGAAGGAACGCGAGCCGGCATCATAATAGGCAAGCACGACCAGCCCGGCGCCTTCGAAGGCCTTTTTGATCTGGTCGCCGATCGCGCCGTCCATCACCTTGTGCATGTGTTCTTCCGAACGGAAGAGATAGGGCAGCGCCGGAACGATCGATTCCTTCACCGTGCCGTTGAACGGTGCCATCGAAACGCGGTTCAGCTCAATGACGCCGGAGCGGACCTGCTCGATGGTGTCCTTTTCTTCACCAAGCTGCGCGGAATGGTAGACCTCGACGGCATAGCGGCCGCCGGTACGCTCCTTGACCAGCTCACCGAAATACTTGACGGCCTCGACGGTCGGATAGCCGTCCGGATGCGTGTCGGACGAGCGCAGCACCGTCTGGGCATTCGCCGCGCCGGCCATGAATGAAGCGGCGACCAGTAGACCTGCCGCCAGTTTGGCTAGAATTTTCATGCTTTCCTCCCGTTTCGCACGATTGATGTATCAGAGCCGATAGGCCTTCTTTGCGAGGCCATAGGCAAGGTCTCGAGCGAGCTCGTACGCCTCTTCCTCCTTGAGGCGGTGTTCCGCGACAAGTCGCGCGAGAAATGCACAGTCGACCCGGCGGGCGATGTCGTGGCGCGCGGGGATCGACGGGAACGCCCTGGTGTCGTCGTTGAAACCGACGGTGTTGTAGAAACCGGCCGTCTCGGTGGTCATCTCGCGGAAGCGGCGCATGCCTTCCGGACTGTCGTGGAACCACCAGGCGGGGCCGAGCCTCAATGCCGGATAGACCCCGGCGAGCGGCGCAAGCTCGCGCGCATAGCTCGTTTCGTCCAGGGTGAAGAGAATGACGGTCAGATCGGGCTCGACCCCGACGGCATCGAGCAACGGCTTCAGCGCCGTCACGTAATCCGTGCGCGTCGGAATGTCGAAGCCCTTGTCGCGGCCGAACTTCGCCATGATGGCAGGCGAATGATTGCGGAAGGAGCCCGGATGAATCTGCATGACGAGCCCGTCATCGAGGCTCATCTTTGCCATTTCGGTCAGCATCTGAGCGCGGAACAGCCGCCGCTCGTCCGCATCCGCCTTGCCGAAGCGCACCTTGTCGAAGAGGGACGCGGCCTCTGCTTCCGAAAGATTGGCCGTATCCGCCGTGGCATGGCCGTGATCCGTGGAGGTGGCGCCGAACTCCTTGAAATAGCCTCGCCGGGCGCGATGGGCGTCCAGATAGCCTCTCCATGTTCCGGTATCGGCGCGGGTAATCTCACCCAGCTGGTCGAGATTAGCTGAAAAACCCTCGAAATCGGGATCGACGACTGCGTCGGGCCGGTAGGCGGGAACGACGCGCCCCTTCCAGCCGCTTTCGCGGATCTTTGCATGCCAGGCGAGATCATCCAAGGCGCCGTCGGTCGTGGAGATCACTTCTATATTGAAGCGCTCATAGAGCGCCCGGGGACGAAAGTCGGGGCGTGCGAGCTTATCGGCGATGCGGTCGTAGAGCCGGTCGGCATTGGCGGCCGACGGGAGCTCATCGATGCCGAAGAGATTGGAAAGCGTATAGTCGAACCATAGCCGTGTCGGCGTCCCGCGAAACAGATGATAGTTCTCTGAGTAACGTCGCCAGATCGCGCGGCCATCTTTTTCGACCGGCGAGCCGTCGAGCGTCGGAACACCGAGGTCTTCCAGCCTCACGCCCTGGCTGAACAGCATGCGGAACACATAGTGATCCGGCACGATCAGCAGTTGCGCGGGATCCGGGAACGGCTCGTCAAGCGCATACCAGCGTGGATCGGTATGCCCATGCGGGCTCACGATCGGCAGCGCGTGCACCTCGGCATAGAGGCTGCGAGCAAGCGCCCGCGTGCGCTCGTCCCCCGGAAACAGAAGATCTGGATCGATCAGCCCCGACATTCTAGCCCGCTCCTCCAACAGGTCCAATATGGCTAGAACCTGTAAAATAGAATGTCAACATACAAAATTGATGAAGTTGTATGATGAATTTATTGCTCCGCGTCGGGCCGCGGTATAGACAGAACGTGGGAAATGGCAGGTTGGGAGGACAATGATGTGCACACTCAGGATCTTTGGCTGAGGGAGGGCGGCGATGGCACAATTGCGCATCGGCGTGATCGGGCTCGGCATGGCGGCAGCGCCGCATGCCAAAAGCCTGCTCGATCTCAAGGATAGGGTGGAGGTCGCTGCCGCCTACAGCCCGACGCCAGCGAGGCGGAAGGCGTTTTCGGAGGCCTATGGTTTCCCGGTTTGTAATGCCATCGACACGATCTTTGACGATCCGTCGATCACTGCCGTCATGGTGCTGACGCCGCCCAACACGCATCTCGATCTCACACGGCGGGCAGCCGAAGCGGGCAAGCATGTGCTTCTCGAAAAACCGTTGGAGATCACTGAGGAGCGGGCAAAGGCGCTGGTCGAGGCGGCGGAGCATGCCGGCGTGAAGCTTGGCATTGTGCTTCAGCATCGCTTTCGCCCGGTCAGCGAGGCACTTGCGGGACTGATCGATGAAGGGCGCCTTGGCGAGATCGTCAGTGCCTCGGCCCGCCTCCACAATTGGCGACCGCAAAGCTATTACGATCAGCCGGGACGCGGCACGCGGGCGCGCGATGGCGGCGGCGTGCTTCTCACCCAGGCCATTCACACGCTTGACCTCCTGATTTCGCTGGCCGGCCTGCCCGAGGAGGTCAAAGCCTATGCGACGACCAGCAAGGTGCACCGCATGGAGGCCGAGGACCTGGCGATGGCGGCGATCCGCTTTCCAGGCGGAGCGATCGGCACTGTGAGCGCGACCACCTGTGCCTATCCCGGCCATCCGGACGAGATCGACATCATCGGCACGCGCGGAATGGCACGCCTCGGCGGGCGGAGGCTTGTCGCCTCCTTCGACGACGGAACGGAATTATCGATCGAAGACGAGGCGGCCGGTGGCGCCGGCGCAGATCCCATGGCGTTCCCGCACCACCATCACCGAGCCGTGCTTACCGATTTCCTTGGCGCTGTCGAGGATGGCCGCGAGCCGCGGGTCAACGGCCGGGAGGCGCTGAAGGTCCACCGCTTTATCGACGCAATTCTCGGCGCTGCTGAGAGCGGCGAGCCACGACGTCCTTGAAGGAAGCTGGAAGCGCTCACGAGGCGACCCGCTTTAGATCTGTATGCTTGTCTTTCGGCGACCGCTTGGAGCGGGATGCGCTCACAAGCGTTCGCGCCGACGCTCCATCCCCTTGTACTTGCCGCATTTTGGCTAGGTCAGTTGCTTCTACTGACTACAAGATGCTCTAGTTTCGCCCGTCATTCGGCTGCGCCTTGTCGCCCTTCTTCTTTTTCACTGTGGTGGCCGTCTTCGCGTCCGGCTCCTGGCCATAATAGGTGCCGCCCAGGTGACCGCCGCCGCTTGTCCTCTCCGCCTGCTTCCGAGCTTTGGTTTCGACTTCCTCGCTGTCGGTCTTGCTCATTTCGAACCCTCTTTCATCTCTTGGGAATGCCTCCTTAACCACCGGCAAGCTCGTCTGTTCCGATTTATCGCTGCGGCGCGCGAACGGCCTCCCAGCGCATCAAATCATCTTGTCACTTGATCTCATATATGAAAGAGTAATTCAAATAAGAATGCTAGTGCCGCCTGAGGTCGGAGGGGATGGGAGGATACGGATGCAGGAAAAAACAGGATCGCTGCTCGCGGGGCTGACGGTCGTCGACATGAGCCAGTTTCTCTCCGGACCCTATTGCTCGCTACGGCTGCTCGACCTCGGTGCGCGGGTGATCAAGATCGAGCGGCCGGATGGCGGCGATCTCTCGCGCCGGCTCTATCTCAGCGACACGGAAGTGGGGGGTGATTCGACCCTCTTCCACGCGATCAACCGGGGCAAGGAGAGCCTCGCCATCGACCTGAAGAACGCCGACGATCTTAACTTCCTGCGCAAGCTTCTCGCCGGAGCCGACGTTTTGATCCAGAACTTCCGGCCCGGGGTGATCGAGCGGCTGGGACTCGATTACGAGGCGGTAAAGGCGATCAATCCTTCGATCGTCTATGCCTCGATCAGCGGTTACGGCGAGAAGGGCCCCTGGGTGATGCGACCGGGGCAGGACCTGCTCGCCCAGGCGCGCTCCGGCATCATGTGGCTGAACGGCGACGAGGAACAGGGGCCGGTGCCCTTCGGCCTGTCGGTAGCCGACATGCTGGCCGGCGCCAACGCCTGTCAAGGCACTCTCGCCGCTCTCGTGCGCCGGGGGATTTCGGGCAAAGGCGCCCATATCCAGACGAGCCTGCTGGAGAGCTTGGTCGACCTGCAGTTCGAGGTGCTGACGACGCATCTGAACGACGGTCGCCGCAGGCCGAAACGCTCGGGCTTCCGCAGTGCCCATGCCTATCTTTCCGCGCCTTACGGCGTCTATCCGGCCAAGGAGGGCTATCTGGCAATCGCAATGACGCCGATCGGCAGGCTCCAGGATCTGCTCGGGATCGAGGCGCTCGCCCCCTATCGCGATGACGGCAAGGCCTGGTTCACGTGTCGGGACGAGATCAAGCGCATCATTGCCGACCGGATCGCCACCGAAAGCGTTGAACATTGGCTGGCGATACTGGAGGCGGCGGACGTCTGGTGCTCGAAGGTGCTGGACTGGCCTGAACTGCTGTCGAGCGAGGGTTTCCTCATCCTCGACATGCTACAGACCGTGACACGGCAGGACGACGTTTTGATCGGCACGACACGCTGCCCCGTCCGCATTGACGGCCTGCGTCCGAAGACTGAGCGCGCGGCGCCGGTTATCGGCGAGCATACGGCGCGTATTCGCGCGGAGTTCGACCGATGAGCACGATCCGGCTGAAGGGCATGACCTGGAGCCATCCGCGCGGCTACGACCCGATGGTCGCCTGTTCGGCGGTATGGCGGGAAAGGACCGGCGTCGTTATCGATTGGGACCGGCGTTCGCTGCAGGATTTCGAAAGCTTCCCGGTCGAGGAGCTTGCGCGCGGCTACGACCTCATCGTCATCGACCATCCGCATGTCGGTCAGATTGCCGGCGAGAACTGCCTGGCGCCGCTCGATCTGCCCGGCCGGGAAGCGGAGCTCGCCGCACTAGCCTCGGCAAGCGTCGGCGCATCCTTCCGAAGCTACAATTGGCAGGGGCGCCAATGGGCGCTTCCGATCGATGCGGCGACGCAGGTGCTCGCCTGGCGTCCCGACCGGCTCGACGGCCCGCCCGCGCGATGGCGCGGCGTGCTGGAGATCGCCAGAAGCGGCGAGGTGCTCATTCCGTTGCGCCCGCCGCACTCGCTGATGAGCTTCTTCACCCTTTGCGGCAATCTCGGGCGGCCTTGTTCGGTCGGGCGGGATCGGCCCTTTGCCGATCCGGAAGTGGGGCGCCAAGCACTCGAGGCAATCCGCGAACTCGCGGCGCTCGTCGATCCTGCCTGCCTGGTTATGGACCCGATCGCCGTCCTCGACCGTATGGCCAAGGAAGTCTCGCCGATTAGCCTGTCGCCGCTGATCTACGGCTATGTCAGCTATTCGCTTGAGGGCTTCGGCGGCAACCGCATCGCTTTTGCGGACATGCCCACGATCGGTCACGATCAGCCGGTCGGATCGGCGCTCGGCGGGACGGGCATTGCCGTCTCAGCCTTCTCGGCGCAACGAGAAGCGGCCTGCGATTTCGCTTATTTTGTGGCAAGTGGTGCCGTGCAGTCGGACAGCTATTGGCGCTCGGGTGGGCAGCCGGGACACGCGGCCGGCTGGGAGGACGATGGCGCGAACGCCGCAACCCTCGATTTCTACCGCAATACGCGGCGAACGCTCGAAGGCGCCTGGCTAAGGCCGCGGCACAACGGGTATATGCGCTTCCAGGAGGCGGCGTCGTACATCATCCATGACGTCGTGACGAGGACCGTCCCGGTTGCAGCCGCCATCGAGACGCTGAACGAAAAGTTCGTTGCGAGCTTCGCCGACTGAGAAGGCCCGCTTGGCCAAGGAAATCGCTTCGCTCAGGCAAGCTTCCAGAGGCGGCGAGCATTGCCGGCAAGTACCCGCGTCCTGTCGTCGAGGCTGACGCCAGAGAGCAGCGCCTGTGTGGCTCCGACCCAGGTCGAGAGCCCGCCGCCGAGCGTGCAAACCGGCCAGTCGCTGCCCCAGACCATGCGGGAGAAGCCGAAACTTTCGACGACGTGAGCGAAATAGGGTTTCATATCCTCGAGCTTCCAGTTTTCCGCGCCGTAGGCCGGGAGCCCGGAGAGCTTCACGGTCACGTTCGGCCGGCGCGCTATTTCGGCCACAGGGCCTTTCCAAGCGTCGTAGCCGCCGCTTTTGACGTCCGGCACGCCGCAGTGGTCGAGCACGAAGGAGACGTCGGAGGCGAGATCGGCAAGCGCGATCGCCTTTTCGATCTGGTGCGGCAGCACGCAGAGATCGAAGTTCAGTCCGGTGCCGCCGAGGCGGCGGATGTTCTCGCGGAAGAGCGGTCCCTCGGAAAGCTCGTCCGGCACCACATGCAGAACGCGACGGAAGCCGCGCACGAAAGGATTGGCCCTCACCTGGTCCAGATAGACGGGAAAGTCGGGCGTTTCCGGTCGACAGGCGGCGATGGCGCCGACCAGCAGGCTTCCCGGCGCCTTCCGCAATTCCTCGACCATCACGGTTTCGGCTTCGATGTCGGCCTCGGCCACATCGACTTCCATGTGCAACGCCGCCGAGATGCCGAGCCGGCGAGCTTCCCGCGCATAGGTTTCGTATGTGAAATCCGCGTTCAGCGGGGGCACGTCGGCGAGCCACGGATAGGAAAGCCGCTGCCGATAGATGAGATGCAGGTGGGTGTCGATGATCATATCGGGTTCTCCTCCACGATGGCTGGACACTGCCACATGAAAATTGACTATTCAAATACGAATCAGCGCGCCTGTCACGTCTCGCTCTTGAAGCCCGCCCCAGCCATCTCTGACAATGTTCGCGTCGTGTCGACGATGAGCTGGATGGTCGAGGAAATATCCGGAGCCGGCGTATTGATGAGGGTGATGTAGGGCACCGTCAATGCGGCGATCGCCTTTCCGTCCGCTCCGAGAACCGGCGCCGAAAGGTTGATGACCCCTGCGGTCTGGGCGCTCGGCATCATCTCGTAGCCGCGCGAGCGGATGAGGTCGAGGCGCGCCAGGAATTCAGGAGTCACCCGCCCGTCGTCGCCAGAGCTGCCGAGATTCTCGGCGATCATCCGCTCGCGCTCCTCCGGCGAACGGAAGGCCAGCAGCACATGGCCGGAACCGGTGTCGAAAAGGCCGATGCGCGAACCGACCCGGATGGAAATTCCCCAGTAGCCGGGCGCTTCCTGTTGGGCGATGACCACCGGGTTGCCGCGATCGAAGACCACGAGCTGGTTGGCCTGCCGGGAGATCTCGGCGAGTTCGCGCATCAGCGCTACGGCGAAGGAGACGAGGCGCCTCACCGGCGCGTGCAACTGGGCGAGCCCGAAGAGCTTCAGGGTCAGGGAAAAACGGTCGCCGTCGATTTTCGTCACGTAACCGCGTTTCACCAGCCGGTCGAGCATCCGATAGAATTCGTTCGGACTGCGTTCGAGGCGCTTGGCAATTTCCGCCTGAGTCAGCCCCCCGTCGACCCCTGCGAGGAGTTCCAGGATGTCGAGGCCCTTGTCGAGCGCCGGCGCGCGATAGCGGTCATTTTCCTCGTCCGTCAAGGGCTCTCTCCCCAATGAATAAGCATCTTCATATACGCAAGCGGAACGCCAGACAAGGGTTCGAGCTTGACGGCTAGGGTATTATCGGTTTGTATATGAATGAAGCTCTCATTGGTGAGGGCTGACGGGAGCCAACGGGAGGAGAAGATGTCGAGATTACTGGCCGGTGTCGCAGCCGGCGCGACTTTATGCGCATGGGCGGGCCATGCCGCTGCGGCGGAATTGCCGGGCAAGTTCGAAGGCGTCACCGTCGAGGCCAAGCTGATCGGTGGGCAGCAGTATGAGGCGCTTTACGCGCGCATCGCCGAATGGGAAAGGGCGACCGGCGCTAAGGTGAACGTCCTTTCCAAGAAGAACCACTTTGAGCTCGACAAGGAGATCAAGTCGGACATCGCCACGGGCAACATCACCTGGTGCGTCGGCTCGAACCATTCGTCCTTCGCCCCGCAATATCCTGACGTCTACACAGACCTCTCGGCGCTGATCCCGAAGGAGGGGATCGAAGGCTTCGTGCCGACGAACATCGAAGCCTCGACGCTCGGCGGCAAGCTGGTGATGTTGCCGCGCGCCCAGTTCGACGTCTCGGCACTTTATTATCAGAAAAGCCTCTACGCCGACGAAGCCAAGAAGCAAGCTTTCAAGGAAAAATATGGTTACGAGCTTGCGCCACCGGACACCTGGCAGCAGGTCGCAGACCAGGCCACGTTCTTCTCCAACCCGCCGGACTTCTACGGAACGCAATTTGCCGGCAAGGAAGAGGCGATCAACGGCCGCTTCTATGAGATGCTGGTCGCGGAGGGCGGCGAATATCTCGATGCGGACGGCAAGCCCGCCTTCAACTCGGAAGCGGGCGTCCGCGCGCTCGACTGGTTCGTCAACCTCTACAAAGCCAAGGCCGTTCCGGCCGGCACGACGAACTATCTCTGGGACGACCTCGGCCAGGGCTTTGCCTCCGGCACCATCGCGGTCAATCTCGACTGGCCCGGCTGGGCGAACTTCTTCAACGACCCCAAGTCGTCGAAGATCGCCGGCAATGTCGGCGTGAAGGTGCAGCCGGCGGGCTCCTCCGGCAAGCACACCGGCTGGTCGGGTCATCACGGCTTCTCGGTCACCGAGAGCTGCGCCAACAAAAAGGCCGCGGCCTCGCTCATCTGGTTCCTGACGAACGAGGACAGCCAGAAGCTGGAAGCGTCCGCCGGGCCGCTGCCGACCCGGACCGCGGTCTGGGAATGGGCAATCAATGAGGCCCAGAACGACGCCTACAAAAAGGAAGTGCTGTCCGCCTTCCAGCAGGCCGCGCAGCACGCCTTCCCGGTTCCGCAGACCCCGTCATGGATCGAGATTTCGAACGCCGTCTATCCTGAATTGCAGGCGGCGATCCTCGGCGACAAGACCTCGAAGCAGGCGCTCGACGACGCTGCCGCCAAGGCGACCCAGATCCTCGAGGATGCTGGCGAGCTTTGATCATTGGCGAGGCGCCGGATGACCCGGCGCCTTCCCGTACCCTCTGACCGATGAGAACCAAGATGCCATCTGATCTGGCCGGGGCGACTGCTGGCATGGAATACCGGAGAAGCGGATTCATGGGCGCTTTGAAGCGGTTGAGGCCATCGACGCCGTTTCTGCTTCTGCTGCCTGCGATCGTCGTGCTGGCGGCGGTCGTCGTCGTGCCACTCCTCCTGTCGCTCTATTCGAGCTTCACGCCGTTCCGGCTGACGCAGCCGGCCTCGCTTTTCAATTTCGTCGGTTTCCGCAATTACGGGCGCATTCTGACCGACATCGAATTCTGGACCGCCTTCGGCCGCACCGTGCTGCTTCTGACCGTCGCGCTCAATGCCGAGATGCTGCTCGGGCTCGGGCTCGCCATGCTGGTCGAAAAGGCGACTGCCGGTCAGCGCCTGCTGCGCACGATCATGATGTTTCCGATGATGTTCTCGCCGATCCTCGTCGGCTTCCAGTTCAAGTTCATGTTCAACGACAATATCGGCCTCATCAACAACGCCCTGCAGTCGCTGGGGCTGACGGATCAGGCGACCCCGTGGCTGATCGACGGAACGCTCGCCTTCTGGGCGATTGTCGTCGCTGAGGTATGGTCGTCCACCTCGATCTTCGCGATCCTGATCCTCGCAGGGCTGCTCGCCATGCCGAAGGAGCCGATCGAGGCGGCGCGCGTCGATGGCTGCACGCCTTGGCAGACCTTTCGCTACGTGACCTGGCCCTTCGTCATGCCCTTCGCCTATATCGCCATGACGATCCGCTCGCTCGACGTCGCCCGCGCCTATGACATCGTCAAGATCATGACCGATGGCGGACCCGCCAAGCGGACCGAGCTGCTCTGGACGCTGATCTCACGCACGGCCTATGCCGACGCCCGCATGGGGCTTGCCAACGCCATGGCCTATTTCGCCATCTTCCTGTCCATCCTCTTTACCGTCTATTTCTTCCGCAAGCTTGCGGCGGCTCGGACGCAGATCGGCGCGGAGTGGTGAGATGAACGAGAACGCCAAGGCCCGTCTTGCGGGCAACCTCCTGTCGCTCGCACACAAGCTCGGCCTCTTCATCGCCATGGCGATCATCTGCCTGCCGGGGCTCTGGATCGTGCTCGCCTCTTTCCGTCCGACGGTCGAGATCATGGCGAAGCCGCCGGTCTGGGTCCCGCAGGACCTGTCGCTCGACGCCTATGTCGCGATGTTCTCCGGCGTCGGACAGGGCGGCATCCCCGTCATCGACTACTTCCGCAATTCGCTGATCATCTCCATCACCTCGACCGTGATTTCGCTCGCGATCGGCATGGCCGGCGGCTACGCCTTCGCGCGCTTCCGCTTTAGGGCAAAGTCGTCGATCTTCCTCGGGCTGATGCTGACCCGGACGGTGCCCGGCATTGCGCTGTCGTTGCCGCTCTTCTTCGTCTATTCGAAGCTCGGGATCATCGACACCCACTTCGGCCTGATCCTCGCCTATGTGGCGCTCAACGTTCCCTTCACGATCTGGCTGATCGACGGCTTCTTCAGGCAGGTTCCGAAGGACCTCGCGGAAGCTGCGCAGATCGACGGTTGCACGCGCTGGCAGGCCTTCTGGCAGGTCGAGTTTCCGCTTGCCGGGCCCGGCATCGCATCTGCCGGCATCTTCGCCTTCCTCACGTCGTGGAACGAGTTCGCGCTCGCCTCGCAGCTCACCCGTTCCATCAACTCCAAGACCCTCCCGGTCGGCCTTCTCGATTACACCGCCGAGTTCACCATCGACTGGCGTGGCATGTGCGCACTCGCCGTGGTGATGATCATCCCGGCTCTGGTCCTGACCTTCATCGTACAGAAGCATCTGGTCTCCGGCCTCACCTCCGGCGCAGTCAAAGGATAGCCCATGGCAACCGTGTCCCTTCAGAAATTGGTGAAGCGCTACGGCGCCCTCGAAATCGTCCATGGCATCGACCTCGAGGTCGCTGACTGCGAATTCATCGCTCTCGTCGGGCCCTCCGGCTGCGGTAAGTCGACAACGCTCAGAATGATCGCCGGCCTCGAATCGATCTCGGGCGGCAATCTCAAGATTGGCGGCCGCATCGTCAACGATCTGCCGCCGCGCGCGCGTAACATCTCGATGGTGTTCCAGTCCTATGCGCTGTATCCGCACATGACGGTGAGCGAGAACATGGGCTTCTCGCTGAAGATCGCCGGTATGAAGCCCGAGGCGATCGCCCCGCGCGTCGAGGAGGCGGCGCGTACGCTCGACCTCACCCATCTCCTCGACCGCCGCCCTTCGCAGCTTTCCGGCGGCCAGCGTCAGCGCGTCGCCATGGGCCGCGCCATCGTGCGCAATCCGGACGTCTTCCTGTTCGACGAGCCGCTCTCCAATCTCGACGCGAAGCTGCGCACCCAGATGCGCACCGAAATCAAGAAGCTGCATGCCACGGTGCAGTCGACGGTGATCTACGTCACCCACGACCAGGTGGAGGCGATGACGCTCGCCGACCGGATCGTGATCATGCGCGACGGCCATATCGAGCAGGTCGGAACGCCCGAGGAAGTCTTCCAGCGCCCTGCCTCGAAGTTCGTGGCCGGCTTCATCGGTTCGCCGCCGATGAACCTCAAGGACGCCGAGATCGCCGACGGGCGGGTGGTCTTCGTCAACGGCGACAGCCTGCCTTTGCCGCGGCGCTTCGCCGATCGCGTGACTGCCGGCCGCAAAGTGACCTTCGGCCTCAGGCCCGATGATCTCTACCCGGCCGGCCACGGCATCCATTCTGGTCAGGAAGCCGACGTGCACAAGGCGGACCTCCGCGTCTCGATCACCGAGCCGCTCGGCAACGAGACGCTGGTCTTTTCCGAACACGGCGGCGCCGAATGGGTCGGGCGCATGCTCAATCCGCGGCCGGTGCGCTCGGGCGAAACGCTACCCTTCTGTTTCGACCTCTCGCAGGCGCATCTCTTCGACCCCGAGACAGGCAGGACGTTGCGGGGCTGACATGGCGAGGATAGAACACATTGAACTGAGAATGGTTGACCTTCGCCCGAAGGTGCTTCGGACCGACGCGATCCAGAGCTTCGTCAGCCAGGAAACGCCGCTCGTGACGATCACCGACAGCGACGGCGCGAGCGGCACCGGCTACAGCTACACGATCGGCACCGGCGGATCGTCGGTGATGCGGCTCCTCGCCGATCACCTGGCGCCGCGCCTGATCGGCCGCGATGCTGACCAGATCGAAGCGATCTGGCATGAACTCGAGTTCGCCACGCATGCGACGACGATCGGCGCGATCACCTCGATCGCCCTTGCCGCCATCGACACCGCGCTCTGGGATCTGCGCGCGAGAAAGCAGAGCCTGCCGCTCTGGAAGCTCGCCGGCGGGGCCAAGGACCGCTGCCCGCTCTACACCACTGAGGGCGGTTGGCTGCACATACCGGTGGAGGCCCTCGTCGAGGACGCGCTCGAAGCGCAGTCGAAGGGCTTCTCCGGCTCCAAGGTCAAAATCGGCAAGCGCCACGGCTCGGAGGACCTTGCCCGGCTCTCGGCCGTGCGCAAGGCTGTAGGCGATGGCTATGAGATCATGACGGATGCCAATCAGGGCTTTACGGTCGACGAGGCGATCCGCCGCGCCGAGCGGTTGAAAGAGCTGGACCTCGCCTGGATCGAGGAGCCACTGCCCGCCGACGACATCGACGGACACGTGCGGCTCAACCGCTCGACGGCGACGCCCGTTGCCATTGGCGAGTCGCTCTATTCGATCCGGCATTTCCGGGATTATATGCAAAAAGGGGCCTGCTCGATCGTGCAGGTCGATGTCGGCCGCATCGGCGGCATCACCCCCTGGCTCAAGGTCGCTCACGCCGCTGAGGCATTCGACATGCCGGTCTGCCCGCATTTCCTGATGGAACTGCATGTCAGCCTGACCTGCGCCGTGCCGAACGGCAAATATGTCGAATATATCCCGCAGCTCGACGACATTACGACGTCGCGCCTTGCCGTCGAGGACGGCATGGCATTGGCGCCGATGACGCCCGGCCTCGGCATCGAGTGGGACTGGGACGCGATCACGAGCCGCGTTCTCGCCGAGTTCAGCCGGGACATTCGATAGGGGAGGCGAACATGCAACGGATCGGCATGGTGATCGGCGTGAGGCCGGAGAAGATCGCGGAATACAAGCGCCTGCACGCGGCGGTCTGGCCGGAGGTGCTCTCGATGATTTCCGCCTGCAATATCAGGAACTACTCGATCTTCCTGAAGGAGCCGGAAAACCTGCTCTTCTCGTTCTTCGAATATCACGGCAACGACTATGCCGCCGACATGGCGAAGATGGCTGCCGATCCGAAGACGCAGGAATGGTGGTCCGTCTGCATGCCCTGTCAGGGGCCGCTCGACACACGCAAGGAAGGCGAGTGGTGGGCGACGATGGAAGAGGTGTTCTTCCATGCCTGAAGCATTCGATCCCGGGACATTGGCGCAATCCTGGCCCTTGCCGGCGAGCCCCCGGCCGATCGTGACCTTCGGTGCCGGGTCCATCGTAGGCGACGCGCATTATCCGGCCTACAGGAAGGGCGGGTTCCCGATCGCCGGGCTCTATGATCCGGATCAGGAAAAGGCGAGGCCGCTTGCGGAAAAATGGGGCGTCACGGCCTATGCGACGATCGAGGAGGCGGCATCCGTCAAGGATGCGATCTTCGATCTCGCGACGCCGCCCGTCGCTCATGCCCGGGTGCTTGCCGCTCTTCCCGCCGGTGCTGCGGTGCTCATCCAGAAGCCGATGGGAAGCGATCTCGCCGCCGCGACGGAAATGCTGGAGCTCTGCCGGAAAAAGAAACTCAAAGCCGCCGTGAATTTCCAGCTCCGCTTCGCGCCAATGATGCTGGCGCTGAAGGGTGCGATCGCCAGGGGCATGCTCGGCGAAGTGGTGGATTTCGAAGTCCATCTCGCACTCGATACGCCCTGGCAGCTCTGGTCCTTCCTCGAAGGCCTGCCGCGCATCGAGATCACGATGCATTCGATCCACTATCTCGATCTGATCCGGCAGGTGCTCGGCGATCCGAAGGGGGTTCACGCCAAATCGATCGGCCATCCGAACCATAAGATGGCGCAGACCCGCACCACCGCCATTCTCGATTATGGCGATCGCGTGCGCTGCGCGATCTCGATCAATCACGACCATAAGTTCGGCCGCCGCCACCAGGCCTGCGAGTTCCGGGTCTCAGGCACGGAAGGTGCCGCCTATGTGCAGCTCGGCGTCAATCTCGACTACCCGCACGGAGAACCGGACATCCTCGAGATTTATCCGAAGGGCGGCAGCGATTGGGTGAGCGTCCCGCTAGAAGGCACATGGTTCCCGGACGCCTTCGTCGGGCGGATGGCAAACCTGCAGCGCTACGTGGCGGGCGAGGACAGCGAGCTCGTCTCCTCCGTAGAGGATGCGTGGATGACCATGGCGCTGGTGGAAGCGCTTTACCAATCTAGCGCCGCCCTGGCGACGCCGCTTGCAAAAATGCCGTGACGTGCAAAGGATTCGCCGATGGAGCAGATCAAATATTTCGAGGACTATGTGGTGGGCGAAGAGCGCGTGACGACCGGCCGCACCATCACGGAGACCGATTTTATCGTCCATGCCGGCCACACGGGCGATTTCTTCCCGCATCACATCGATGCCGAGTTCGCTAAGACGACGCCCTTCGGAGAGCGCATCGCCCACGGCACGATGGTGTTTTCTATCGGGGTCGGTCTTACCGCCAGCGTCATCAACCCGGCTGCCTTTTCCTATGGCTATGATAGGTTGCGGTTCATAAGACCCGTCTTCATCGGCGATACGATCCGCACACGCGTCACCATTCACTCGAAGGAAGACGATCCAAAGCGTGAGGGCGTCGGTCGTGTCGTCGAGCGCACCGAGGTCATCAATCAGAAAGGTGAGGTCGTGCTTGCAGCCGATCACATCCATATCGTCGAGCGCAGGCCGAAGGCTGCCTGAGTATTCGATTAGGAAAGGAGTTCCATGTCTCTGCCTCTAGGTAGCAAGCGGGTGCTGGTCACTGCCGCCGGCCAGGGTATCGGCCGGGCGAGCGCACTCGCCTTCGCCCGCGCCGGCGCCGAAGTGCTCGCGACGGATATCAATCCCGATACGCTGAAGACCCTGGACGGCGAAGCGGGCATCAAGACCCGTGTCCTCGATGTCTTGAAGGACGACGCGGTCGCCACCACGGTCGCCGAGACCGGGCCTTTCGACGTGCTCTTCAACTGCGCCGGTTTCGTCCATGCCGGCTCCGTCCTCGAAATGTCCGACAAGGATCTCGACTTCGCCTTCGATCTCAATGTCCGCGCGATGATCCGCACGACACGGGCGGTGTTGCCGGGAATGATCGAACGGGGAGGCGGCGCCATCATCAACATGGCGTCGGTCGCCTCGAGCATCAAAGGCGTGCCGAACCGCTGCGCCTATGCGGTGACCAAGGCCGCCGTGATCGGCCTCACCAAATCCGTTGCCGCCGATTATGTCGGCAAGGGCATACGCTGCAACGCCATTTGCCCCGGCACGGTCGAGAGCCCCTCGCTGCAGGAGCGCATGAAGGCGCAAGGCGACTACGAGATGGCCCGTGCGGCCTTCATCGCCCGCCAGCCGATGGGGCGGCTCGGCACACCCGAGGAGATCGCCGAGCTCGCCTTGCACCTGGCCACCGCCACCTATACGACCGGCCAGGCCTATGCCATCGACGGCGGCTGGACCATCTAAAACACTGGAAGGATTTGATTCATGAAGCTGATGCGCGTCGGCCCGCTTGGCCAGGAAAAGCCGGCCGTCCTCGACAAGGACGGCAAGATCCGAGACCTCTCCGCCCACGTCGCCGATATAGGCGGCGCGGCGATTTCTCCCGACGGTCTCGCCAGGATAGCCGATATCGACATCGCCGGCCTGCCGGTCGTGCCGGCAGACACGCGTATCGGCGCCTGTGTCGCCGGGACGGGCAAGTTCATCTGCATCGGCCTCAACTATTCCGATCATGCGGCCGAGTCCGGCCTGGCTGTGCCGCCAGAGCCGGTGATCTTCATGAAAGCGACCTCCGCCATCTGCGGACCCAATGACGACGTGCTCATTCCGCGCGGCTCGGAGAAGACGGATTGGGAAGTGGAACTCGGCGTCGTGATCGGCAAGACGGCGAAATACGTCACCGAAGCGGAAGCGCTCGACTATGTCGCCGGTTATTGTGTCGCGCACGACGTCTCCGAGCGCGCCTTCCAGACCGAGCGCTCAGGTCAATGGACCAAGGGCAAGTCCTGCGACACGTTCGGCCCGATCGGTCCCTGGCTCGTCACCAAGGATGAAATTTCGGACCCGCAGAACCTAGGCATGTGGCTGAAGGTGAACGGCGAGACGATGCAGAACGGCTCGTCGAAGACGATGGTCTTCGGCGTTGCCTATCTCGTTTCCTATCTCAGCCAGTTCATGTCGCTCCACCCCGGTGACATAATCTCGACCGGAACGCCGCCCGGTGTGGGGCTCGGCATGAAACCGCCGCGCTATCTGAGGCCCGGCGACATCGTCGAGCTCGGCATCGAGGCGCTGGGCACGCAGAAGCAGACCTTCCGCGCCGACGCCTGAACAATAGTGAAGAAGAACCAAGACCCATGACCAAGATCACCAGCCTGCGTTCCATCGACCTGCGCTTTCCCACATCGGCGAGCCTCGACGGTTCAGACGCCATGAATCCCGATCCCGATTATTCGGCTGCCTATGTCGTCCTCGGCACCGACAAGGCGGGCCTCGATGGACACGGGCTGACCTTCACGATCGGTCGCGGCAACGACATCTGCTGCGCGGCGATCGAGGCAATGAAGCATCTGGTCGTGGGTCTGGATCTCGATTGGGTGAGGGAAAATCCGGGCCGCTTCTGGCGGCATGTCACTGGCGACAGTCAGTTGCGCTGGATCGGCCCGGACAAGGGCGCCATGCATCTTGCCACGGGCGCCGTCGTCAACGCCGTATGGGATCTGCTCGCCAAGGAAGCCGGCAAGCCGGTCTGGCGGCTCGTTGCGGAGATGAGCCCGGAGGAAATCCTGTCGATCGTCGATTTCCGCTACCTGACCGATGCCATCACGCCCGAAGAGGCGCTCGCCATCCTGAAACGCGCCGAGGCGGGCAAGGCGGAGCGCATCGCCAACCTCGAGAAGGAGGGCTATGCCTGCTACACGACCTCGGCTGGCTGGCTCGGCTATGACGACCCGAAGCTCCGCCGCCTCTGCAAGGAAGCGGTGGACGAGGGTTTCAAGCACATCAAGATGAAGGTCGGCCGCGACCTCGAGGACGATAAGCGGCGTCTGAGGATCGCGCGCGAGGTGATCGGCGACGATCGCTTCCTGATGATCGACGCCAACCAGGTCTGGGAAGTGGGCCAGGCGATCGACTGGGTGAAGGAACTCTCCGTCTACAAGCCCTTCTTCATCGAGGAGCCGACGAGTCCCGATGACGTGGCGGGGCACAGGGCGATCCGCGAGGCGATTGCCCCCGTCAAGGTGGCGACCGGCGAGATGTGCCAGAACCGCATCATCTTCAAGCAGATGATCGCCGGCGGGGCGATCGATATCGTGCAGATCGATAGTTGCCGCATGGGCGGACTGAACGAGGTGCTTGCCGTCCTCCTCATGGCCGCGAAATACGGACTGCCGGTCTGGCCGCATGCCGGCGGCGTCGGTCTATGCGAATATGTCCAGCACCTGTCGATGATCGACTATGTCGCCGTTTCGGGCACCAAGGAGGGCAGGGTCATTGAATATGTAGACCATCTGCACGAACACTTCCTCGACCCGTGCCGCATCGAGAACGCCGCCTATATGCCGCCGTCGATGCCGGGCTTCTCGATCGAGATGAAGCCGGAATCGATCGTGGCCCATACTTTCGCGGGTTAGCACTTCCGCTTCGAGGCTCCGCAAGCATTTTTTCGGCACGGCGGAGGGTGCAATGTGCATTCTCCGGGCTCCGACGCAACGCGTGGTCACGCGCTCGCGCTGCAGTCTCCAGATCACGATGATGTCGGGTCGAATCGACCTGACATCAGGAACATGATCGACTCTAGTTGGTGCGGGATGCGGGCGGAAACCCGCACACACTTTTCCTCATCCCGCGCTAGGCTCCTTCAAGCACTGCCCTACTTGCTTATCAGGACTCTTCCGAAATCGGCTCACGCCGATCACTGCTGGCGGAGGAGGCTTGACGGGCACCGTCGCGAGCCAGGACCGAGACGTTTGCGGCGTGGGGTTACGATGCTGAGGTTTGCGCGGAAAGGTAACGACAATCGGGCCGAATCCACCAGCGGGTTGCCGCAAATCTCGCTCGCGCCGGCGGCGAGAGCGCAGCCTTCGAGGCTTCCGACGCTCGCAGCAACGGCCCTCACGGTCGCTGTTCTCTATTTGGCCCACGAAGTCTTCCTGCCGCTCGCTCTTGCCATTCTGCTCACTTTCGCGCTCGCGCCGGTGGTTTCGAGACTGCGCAGGGCGGGCTGTCCCCGCTCGGTTGCCGTCATCGGCACCGTAACGATGGCCTTTCTGTTCCTCTCCGCCTTCAGCGTCATTGTCGCCATGCAGATCAGCGAGGTGGCGCAAAACCTGCCGACCTACCAGTACAACATCGTCGAGAAGGTCAGGACCTTGAAGGAGGCGGGTTCGGAAAACCAGGTGCTCGAGCGCATCAGCCGCGTCATGGAGAGGATCAGTGCGGAAATCAGCCGCCCCGAGCCCGAATCGCGCGTCTCACCGGAACCGGAACCGGAGCGGCGACCCGTTCTCGTCGAGATATTTTCTCCCGAGCGACCGATCGAAACCTTGAAGAACATCGTCAATCCGCTGCTCGGTCCTTTGGCGACGACAGGTCTCGTCATCGTAGTTGTCATCTTCATGCTTTTCGAAAGGGAGGAGTTGCGCGACCGCTTCATCCGGCTGGTTGGTTACGGTGACATGCACCGCACCACCGAAGCCCTGCAGGATGCGGGCGTTCGCGTCGGCCGATATCTGCTCATGCAGCTCGTGGTGAATGTCACCTACGGTGTTCCGCTTGCGATCGGCCTCTGGCTGCTCGGAATACCCTATGCGACCCTTTGGGGGATGCTCGCCATCGTACTCCGCTTCGTCCCCTATATCGGTCCGGTCATCGCAGCCGCTCTGCCGCTGTTCCTCGCCTTTGCCGTGGCTCCGGGTTGGAGCCTTCTGGTTTGGACGGGGGCCTTGTTCATAGTCCTCGAGCTTCTCAGCAACAATGTCGTCGAGCCTTTGCTCTACGGTTCGCGCACCGGCCTGTCGCCGCTTGCGATCATCGTCTCGGCGATTTTCTGGACCTGGCTATGGGGACCGGCCGGTTTGGTGATGTCGACGCCGCTCACCGTTTGCCTCGTCGTTCTCGGCCGTCATGTGCCGCAGTTCGAGTTCCTGGAGATCCTGTTGGGCAATGAGCCGGTTCTTGACCCGAAGGAGCGCCTTTACCAGCGTCTGCTCGCCGGTGATCCGGAAGAGGCGACAGACATTGCGGAGGAGATGCTTGAGGAAAAATACCTCGTTGAGTTCTATGACACGGTTGCCGTCCCCGCCCTGCTCCTCGCGGAAAGGGACCGCGCAAGGGGCGCTCTGACCAATACCCAGGCGGTCCAGCTCGCGGACAGCGCGGGCACGCTCGTCGCCAATCTCGAGGAAATCGCCGGCGAGGAGGAAGGGGAAGACGAGGATCGGGCCGCCGAAGCCGCGGATCAAGACGAGGCCGATGGATATGATCTGCCGCTTGGAGAGGGGAGATCCGTCCTTTGCATTGGTGGGCGATCTGAGCTCGACGATGTGACCGCAACCATGCTGTCCCAGATCATCTGGATCCAGGGCGCGGAGGTCGCGTTCGCCGGTCACGAGGCACTCAAGCCGGGCAACATCAGAAGTCTGGCGGTCGAAGGACGCAATGCAATAGTCGTAGCCTTTCTCGATAGAGAATCCACCCGACACGCCAAGTTCATCGTGCGTCGGCTCAAGCGTGTCGCTCCTCAGGCGCGGATCGGTGTCGCGCTTTGGCAGGAAAGCCGTCAGCCGGAAACCGAGGCAGATGCTCGCCTCGCGGACGAACTGCAGGCGGATTTCCTCGTGTCTGCAATGGTCGAGGCGGTTCGGGAGGCTCTCTCGGACGAGGCTCCCCGGCCATTGAAACTCGGACATCCGAAGATCGGCCGCCGCACTCCCGCGCGCAGAAGCAGGCGCAACGAGAAGGGGGGCAAAACGCCGGCAGGCGAGACCGCCGGCTAACCGTCCCGGTTTGGCCGAGCTGGTTGCGCAGCACTTATCGAGCGGTGCCGGAACAAGTGGAATTTCGCGGAGTTGGTTATGCGCCCGCGCTTAAGGCGGGCGCTTGCCGCATGTGTCCTGAAATCCAGCCCAATTTAAGGAAACATGCAGTAACTCACAGCGTTACAGCGACCTTTGCGCGTCTGATAGGACGCGCGGCGCTGTAGTCACGGGACAGAGACGTCCCTGGACGCAGAACATGAGCGCGAACGAGGCCGATCCTGCGGAAAGGCTGAATGCCGCAGAGCCGGGAAGAGGGCGAGATGCCACCACGCCGGGGGAGATACCGGCGAAGGGCATGCGGGATGTTTTCTGGCGAATAATCTCCGAAATCTCCGAGGAGCGGGTGCCGCTCATTGCGGCAGGAGTGAGCTTTTATCTTCTCCTGGCGCTGTTTCCCGCGCTGGCTGCGCTGGTCTCCGTCTACGGAATTGTCGCAGACCCCTCCGAGATCGGGACGCATATGGGAACCGTGGGCGCGCTGCTGCCGCCCGAATCCTACAAGCTGATCATGGATCAATTGACTGCGCTGACAACTCAGAAGGCTTCCGCGCTCAGTATCGGCTTCTTCGTGAGTTTGCTGGTCTCGCTGTGGAGCGCGGCCAACGGCATTGCCGCGCTCTTCGACGCGATGAACGTTGCTTACGGAGAAAGGGAGAAGAGGGGTATCGTGTCGAGAACCTTGCTGTGCCTTGCCTTCACTTTCGCAGCGCTGCTGTTTTCGGTGGCGCTGATCGTGGCGGTCGGCGTCCTTCCGGCTGTGCTTGCCTATCTGTGGCTGGATCGTTGGGTCGAGGTCGTGACCAGGGTGGTGAGGTGGCCGGCCATTCTGTTCCTTGCGGTCATTGGCACCGTGCTCATCTATCGGTTCGGACCGAGCCGGGAGCGCGCAAAACTGCGGTGGCTGAACTGGGGCGCTGTTTTCAGCGCATTGCTGTGGATCGCAGCTTCGTGGCTGTTCTCCTTCTATCTCGAGCATTTTGCCAACTACAACGCCACCTACGGCGCCCTTGGTGCAGTCGTCGGTCTCATGATGTGGGTGTGGATCTCGGTGATGATCCTCATCATAGGTGCGCTTCTCAACGCCGAACTCGAACACCAGACGGCCGTCGATTCGACGACCGGAAAACCATTGCCGATGGGTGAGCGCGGTGCCCACGTGGCTGACACCGTCGGCAAGGCGATGGAATAAAAGATGGGTTCGACACGGCGCCTACGCAGTTGTTCCCTCGCACGCGGAGAAAGATCATAGCGCGATCGTCCCGTTGATTGCATTATTGCCCCTCGCTCCGGAGAAGACGATGTCCCGGGCTCGGAGGTTTGCCGTTGATCACGGAGTACGACGATCTTGACGGTCTGGGGCTGGCAGAGCTGGTAAGGGCGCGCTTGGCGTCACCACTGGAACTCGTCGAAACGGCCATATCGAGGATCGTGGAGCGGGACCCGGCGCTGAATGCGGTCATTCTGACCATGTTCGATGACGCGAGACAGGCGGCGCTTGAAGCCGATCTTGGCGCACCGTTTGCAGGCGTTCCCTTTCTCTTGAAGGACTTGCTCGCGACTGTGGCCGGCGTTCCGACCTCGAGCGGCAATCGTCTTTTGGCGAAGCGGCCCGCACCGGGCGATTCCGAGCTCGTCAGGCGATGGAAAAGGGCCGGGCTGATCATCCTGGGTAAGACCAACACTCCCGAGTTCGGGCTGACGCCCTATACTGAACCCGAAAGCTTCGGGCCGACGTTAAACCCTTGGGATATCGCCCGGACGCCCGGCGGTTCCAGCGGCGGTTCGGCCGCGGCGGTCGCAGCGCGCATGGTGCCGATTGCCTCGGCGGGCGATGGTGGCGGCTCCATTCGCATTCCTGCGTCCGCTTGCGGGCTCTTCGGCATGAAGCCGACACGCGGCCGCACTCCCGCCGGACCATTTACCGGAGAGTCCTGGGCAGGGTTCGCCGTAGAGCATGTTCTTACGCGATCCGTTCGCGATTCCGCCGCTTTGCTCGACCTCACTCAGGGCGCGGATGTCGGCGCGCCCCATTATCTGCCGGCCTTTCCGGGGTCCTTTCTCGAAGCGGTTGGACGGCCGCCGGAGAAACTGCGAATAGCGGTGTCGGCGGCTCCCATGCTCGGCGGAAAAGTCGAAGTCGAGGTCCTATCGGCCTTTTCCGACGCTGCAAGGCTGTTGGAGGACCTTGGGCACGAAGTGGTCGAGGCAGCGCCGCCGATCGAGGCCGAGGCGTTCTCGCTGTCATTCCTGACGGTGCTGGCTGCGGAAATGCGGGTCGATATCGAGGAAGCGGCTAGGACTGCGGGTGTCCCGATCCGCGTCGGGGACTTCGACGCATCGACATTCGGCATGGGGCTGCTCGGACAGGCGTCATCGGCAAGCGAACTCGCGGCCGTGCTGCGCTATCTGAAGCTCGCGGCCAGAGGCGTGTCGGCATTCTTTGCGAACTACGACGTGCTGATGACACCGGTGCTCTCCCGTATCCCTCCCCTGACAGGAGCGTTTCAGCCGACCGCAAGCGAAAAGCGGATCATCCGCGCGATCGGACGCGTGAGGGCCGGGTGGCTTTTGAAGAAGCTGGGCATCGCCAGACGCCTCGCCGCGGAGACGTTCGGCTTCATCCCTTGGACTCCCGTTTTCAACGTGACCGGCCAGCCCGCCATGTCGGTGCCGCTGTTCTGGTCGGCGAGCGGTCTTCCGATCGGCATGCATTTCGTGGGGCGTTTTGCTGGCGAGGCGACCCTGTTTCGATTGGCTGGACAGCTTGAAAAGGCAAGGCCCTGGGTCAATCGCAAACCGCCGGCTTGTGCCGCTCCAATAACGCCTGGCGCCGGCAGCCGGGCAGAGCTGTCTTGATGCTCGTTCGGCCTTCGCAAGTCGCGCTATTTGGGCGGTTCAGGCCGAGAGACGATGAAGGCGCCGGTGGCGAGCATGACCGCCGCCACCGCGGTTGCCACTGACGCCGACGGCGCCAGCCGGAGCCAGAAGAGCGCAAAACCAAGACCCATGAGCGATATCGCCCATCGCTTGGCGCGCCGGGATATCGCACCATGCTGGCGCCAGTCCCGCAGCGGACGTCCGAATAGCGGGTGGTCGATCAGCCATCGTTCGAGACGCGGCGAGCAGCGAGAAAACAGCCATGCGGCGAGAAGCAGAAAGGGTGTCGTCGGCAGCAGCGGCAGAAAAATGCCGGCGATTCCGAGACCGACCATCGTCCAGGCGAGACCGAGAAGAACGAGGCGCATGGAAAGGTTCACTTACCCTCTCCTCGGGGTAAAACAGGAACCCGCGGGAGAATTCGGCTCAAGGCAATAACGAAATAGCATGCGCCTGTAAACAGATCCATCGAGGCGGGAGAGCCGATGGCGCGGCCACTGGCGATTTTGCCGGCGTTACGGTCGCCGGAGGATGCCGTCGCCTTGTCACCTGTAAGGAACCCAATATAGCGATGCCGCCCGCCGCTTTGTAGGCGACCGGCGGCAGGGTTGGCGAGTTAGAGCTTCGCCGCCGCGGCGCGCTCTCGGCGATATTGCACCGCCGACGCCCTCATCCACCAGGTTGACGAAACGATCGAGGAGGAGAACCTGGGCCGATACGGTCGGATGGAGGTCGAGGAAATCGTCCAAGATGGGGCGAAGTACCTCTTCACCGAGAATCGGCGACGCCGAAATCGTCAACATGCCACGCGGAGCCAAGCGTTCGCCTCGGGGGAGCATGTCAGCGTCCTCCAGTTCGACCAGCACCCGCCGACAGGCGGCCGCATAGCGCTGGGCGGCATCGCTGAGCTTGAGCGTGCGGGTCTCCGGTGCAGCAACTCGACGCCGACATCGGCTTCCAGTAAACTCAGCGCTCGACAGCGGTCGGCGAGCGCTTCAGCCGGCGAGCCGCTCAGGCGAGGCTGCCTCGTCGATCGCCGTCACGAACACCTTCATTGCATCGATGCGATCCATTTATTCTGCCGCCTTTCGGGATGGTGACTGCCGGACAGCAAGTATTCACCCGAAAACGGCACCAGGTAAATATGACGACAAGGCAGCAGTGACCGGCGATCCGGCGAAGGCCTCGGTCATATAGCGCCGCGGCCCGAGGATAGGCTGCGCTCGAGAATGCCCCGGCGATCCTGCATTTTTGGAAAACGCCTCAACGAAGGAGAATGACCATGAAAATCCTGATGGTTCTGACTTCGCATGACCGACTCGGCAATACAGGCAAGCCAACCGGCTTCTGGCTCGAGGAGTTCGCAGCGCCATATTACGAATTCAAGGACGCCGGCGCAGAGGTCACACTCGCCTCGCCCAAGGGCGGCCAGCCGCCCATCGATCCCAAGAGCGACGAGCCGGGAAACCAGACCGCGGCGATGGAGCGTTTCAAGCAAGACCCCGCAGCCCAGGAGGAACTGGCGAACACCCTGAGGCTCGCCGACGTCAAGCAAGGTGATTACGACGCGGTCTTCTATCCTGGCGGCCACGGTCCGCTGTGGGACCTCGCCAACGACCGGAACTCGATTGCCCTGATCGAGGGTTTCTACAACGCCGGCAAGCCGGTCGCGGCCGTCTGCCATGGTCCGGCTGTCCTGCGCGAGGTAACCTATCAGGGAGAGCCCATCGTTAAGGGAAAGCGTGTCACCGGCTTCACCAATTCGGAGGAGGAGGCGGTGCAATTGACCGAGGTCGTGCCGTTCCTCGTCGAGGACGAGTTGAAGCGTCTCGGCGGCCGCTATGAAAAGGCTGGCGATTGGGCGGATTTCACGGTAGTGGACGGCCGGCTGATCACGGGCCAGAACCCGTCTTCGTCCACTTCTGCCGCGAGGGAACTTCTCAAGCTTCTGCAGTAGCTCTCTCCGACCCTGCCGGTTCGTCGCACAACTCCATGACAACGCTGGGAGGCCTCGCGGGCCTCCTGCACTTTGATACAGATCCCCTTGGGAGAGGACACAAGCGAGATACCTCTCTCTGGTCCCATGCCGCGCACATCAAGCGCGACCAACGAAGCAAAAACGCGTTGGTCCACTGCAGAGGGACGACGATGATCCTTTTCATTATTGCCTACATCGCGGGTGCGCTGACCATTGTCAGCCCCTGCATCCTTCCTGTCCTGCCTTTCGTCTTTTCTCGGGCCGGCCAGCCATTCACGACAAGCGTCCTTCCGATGCTTCTCGGCATGGTCGTGACATTCGCGGGAGTCGCAACGCTCGCCGCCTTGGGCGGAGGTTGGGCGGTGCGGACGAATGAGTTCGGCCGCCATGCGGCGATCGCACTGCTCGCCGTCTTCGGCGTTGCTCTGCTTTCGACCCGGGTCGCGGCCTTGGTCACTCGTCCGGCTGTCGCGTTTGGCAACCGGCTCTCGCAAAGGGCGGTCGGGCAGAAGGCGAGTGTCGGAGCATCTCTGCTTCTCGGCGCTGCAACCGGACTTCTTTGGGCACCCTGCGCGGGTCCCGTTCTGGGGCTGGTGCTGACCGGCGCCGCGCTCCGCGGTGCCAACGTCGGAACGACGCTCCTGCTCACGGCCTACGCTGCCGGCGCGGCAACCTCGCTGGCGATTGCGGTACTCGCCGGAGGAAGGGTGTCCGCGGCGATGAAGCGATCGCTCGGGCTTGGCGAGCGCCTGCGGCAGGGCCTCGGTGTCGCCGTGCTTGCGGGCGTCGCTGCGATTGCGCTCGGCCTCGACACAGGGCTTCTCGCGAGACTGTCCTTTGCGGGCACATCGACCATCGAGCAGTCGCTTCTGGACCGCCTAAGCCGCAATTCCGCTGGAACGGCCGGCGCAGCGGCGATTAGCCGCTTGGCGCCCCCCAACGATGCGCCGGGAGCGTACAAGAGCAACCTGCCGGTGGAGGGCACCTTCCCGCCGCTCGACGGCGCCGCGGAGTGGCTCAATTCCGCGCCGCTGACGGTGGAGCAGCTTCGCGGCAAGGTCGTGCTCGTCGATTTCTGGACCTACTCCTGCATCAATTGCATCCGAACGATCCCCTATGTTCGCGCCTGGGCGGAAAAATACCGGGATCAGGGCCTGGTCGTGATCGGCGTCCATGCGCCCGAATTCGCATTCGAGAAGCGGATCGACAACGTGAAAAGAGCGATACGGGATTTTGAGATCGGCTATCCGGTCGCGATCGACAACGACTTCGCGATCTGGCGCGCCTTCGGCAACAGCTACTGGCCGGCCCATTATTTCATCGATGCAGAAGGACGGATCAGGCACCATCACTTCGGTGAGGGTGATTACGAGGCGTCCGAGCGCGTCATTCAGGAACTGCTGGCGGAAGCGGCAGGCAGCCGCAGGGCTGACGGCGGTGTTGTTAGGCCCAACGCGAAGGGCGCCGAAGCCGCCCCCGATTTCGCCAATCTCCAGTCCGGCGAGGATTATGTCGGCTACATGCGGGCCGGAAACTTCGCGTCGCCCGAGGGTGTCGCTGCCGATGAAGCGCGCGACTATACCGTCGGAAGGCCGCGGCTCAATCAATGGGGTCTCGCCGGCAACTGGACTATCGGAGCCGAGCAGGCAACGCTCAATCAGGCTGGCGGAGCAGTCACCTACCGGTTCAGAGCGCGCGACCTGCACCTGGTTCTTGGACCGGGAGCAAAAGGCGGGAAGGTGCGCTTCCAGGTGACGGTCGACGGAGTCGCCCCGGGTCCGGATCACGGTTCGGACATCGACGCCGGCGGCAACGGGACGGTGAATGAAACGCGCCTCTATCAGCTTGTGCGCCAGTCGGGAGAGGTGAGGGAGCGGACGTTCGAGATCCGCTTCCTTGATCCAGGCGTCGAAGCCTTTGTTTTCACATTCGGATGAGCGACGCGCCGCGTGATCCGGTGCGGATGGCAGCCGGATTGCCGGCAGCAAAAAGGAGAATTCGATGCGCATCTTCATGACGTTCGTTGCAGTGGTCGCGCTCGCGGCTGCGCCCTGCGCCTGGGACAGAGACCCGCGGGAACCACCCGCAATTGCGGCACTCTTCGCCGGGCCGATGGTTCCAGCTGATGCCTACTCCGCTCAGGATGCGCCGGCGTTGGACATACCAGGCCCGCTGCCTTGAACGACGCGCGTGTCCTAAAATGCCGGATATATGACATTTGAGACATGGCGGTTTCACCCTAGTATGGAGGCTCCAAATCCAACGGAATGGAGCCTCTCATGACCCAACACTTAACAGGTACCGCGCTGATTACCGGCGCTTCCTCCGGCATTGGTGCGATTTATGCCGATCGCCTGGCGCGCAGGGGATATGATCTGATCCTTGTCGCCCGCAACCAGGCCCGCCTCAATGACCTGGCCAAGCGTCTTACCGACGATACCGGTCGCGCCATCGAAGTCGTTGCGGCGGACCTGGGCAACAAAGCCGATCTCCACCGCATCGAGAAGGTGCTTCAGACCGATGCCGGCATCACCATGCTGGTCAACAATGCCGGTGTCGGCGCGACCGCTCCGCTGCTCGCATCCGACGTCGACAAGATGGAAGAGATGATCACGCTGAACGTCAACGCGCTGATGCGGCTGACCTACGCAGCGGTCCCCGGTTTCGTTTCGCGCGGGGGCGGCGCGATCATCAACATCGCTTCGATCGTCGGTATCGCGCCGGAAGTGCTGAACGGTGTCTACGGCGGCAGCAAGGCCTTCGTGCTCGCCTTCACCCTCTCGCTGCAGAAGGAGCTCGCCGACAAGAAGATCCGCATCCAAGCCGTTCTTCCGGGTGCGACGGCGACCGACTTCTGGGGCACTGCCGGTACGCCCCTGGAGCATGTGCCGAGCGAGATCGTCATGCCCGCCGAGGACATGGTGGACGCCGCCCTCGCCGGCTTCGATTTCGGCGAACAAATCACCATTCCCTCGCTCCCAGACGCAGCCGATTGGCAGGCTTACGAAGCGGCGCGACAGAAGCTCATCCCGCACCTCTCCCTGAGCGCACCCGCCGCGAGATATCGCGTCGCAGAGTAACGGTGCTCTCGAAGAGCAGTCGGGCGCGTCCCGCCTCCGCCTCATAGAGGTTTATATCATGGCGCAAATATCCTATAACCAGCAATTCCGGACAGGGATTTGCCCCATGCACATGATCGGCTTTGTCGTATTCCCAAAATTCCAACTGATGGGCTTCGCTGCGGTCACCGCCTTCGAGATGGCCAATTTGGCGCTTGGCGAGGCGGCTTACGAGGTAGAGCTCCTTTCGGAGTTTGGCGGCGAGGTCAAGTCGTCCGCCGGTTTCGGTGTGATCACGAAAGCGTTTGACGACACCTGCTACGACACCGTGATGTTCGGGGCCGGCGCGACGATCGAGCCGATGACGCCGGGATTGATCGGATTCGCGCGCCACGCGCTTGAAACCTCGCGGCGGGTGGCAGCGCCATGTACCGGTGCCTTCGTCCTTGCGGAATCAGGCCTACTCGACGGGCGGCGGGCGACGACGCATTGGGCCTTTGCGCGCCAATTGCAGGAGCGATTCCCGGCAGTGAGGGTGGAGGAAGATCGCATCTTCATCGTCGACGGCAGCGTGTGGACGTCGGCTGGTATGACGGCGAGCATCGACCTCGCGCTCGCGATGATCGAGAAGGACCACGGCCGCAACGTCGCCCGCTCGGTCGCCCGCAAGCTCGTCGTCTATCATCGGCGTGCCGGCGGCCAATCGCAGTTTTCCGCATTGCTCGAGCTCGAGCCGAAGTCGGACCGGATACAGAGATCGATCGACTATGCCAAGGCCAACCTTCGCGGTGTGTTGTCGGTGGAAGAGCTGGCGGATGCGGCGGGCTTGAGCGCGCGCCAGTTCAGCCGGGCATTTCGGGCCGAGACGGGACAGTCGCCCGCCAAGGCAGTGGAGAACCTTCGCGTCGAGGCGGCGCGGCTGATGATGGAGCAGGGCCGCCATTCCATGGACGTCATCGCGGAGGAAACCGGCTTTGCCGATCCCGATCGCATGCGTCGGGCCTTCCTTCGCACACTCGGACAGCCTCCGCAAACAATCCGGCGGAATGCGCGCGAGAGCGCGTCCGCGCCATAAAGATTGAAGCGCTGGGGAATCGTAACTCACTGTATCGAGCGCCGTGATCCCTACACAGGCTTTCAATTTCCGTCCGGCGACGTCACAGTGGCGATACATGGATATCGCATTCCAGGAGTGTGTTTCACATAGTCCGGAGACGATCGATGACTGGGGAAATCAATCTGCCGCGGCGGCGGTTCATGGGAGTGGCGGCGGTGACGGTCGCTGCCGCGCAACTCGGTATGATGGGCGCAGCGCGAGCGCAACCGGCCAACGAGGTCCGCATTCCGGTGATCACGCCGGGGACGAACACATCCTTCGCCTCCATCAAGCAGGTCGACGCGGGTGTCCTGAACGTCGGCTACGCCGAGCTGGGCGCGGACGATGCGCCTGTGGTCATCCTGCTGCACGGCTGGCCCTACGACATCCACACCTACGTCGATGTGGCGCCGCTGCTGGCGGCGGCTGGCTATCGCGTTATCGTTCCCTATCTGCGCGGCTATGGGACGACGCGCTTCCTTTCGCCTGATACTCCGCGCAATGGCCAGCAGTCGGCGATTGCCGCCGACATCATCGCCTTGATGGACGCGCTCCGGATCGAGAACGCCGTTATGGCCGGATGCGACTGGGGGGCGCGGACCGCCAACATCATTGCCGCGCTCTGGCCGGAGCGCTGCAAGGCCATGGTTTCCGTGAGCGGCTATCTCATCGGCAGCCGTGAAGCTAATAAGATGCCGTTGCCGCCGAAGGCCGAACTTGCCTGGTGGTATCAGTTCTATTTCGCCACGGAACGCGGGCGCGCGGGCTACGAACGGAACCGCAATGAATTCGCGAAACTCATCTGGCAGCTCGCGTCGCCGAAATGGAACTTCGACGACGCCACGTTCGATCGCAGCGCGGCGGCCTTCGAGAACCCGGATCACGTCGATATCACGATCCACAACTACCGCTGGCGGATCAGCCTCGCCGACGGTGAGCGAAAATACGACGAGCTGGAAGAGCGGCTCGCCAAGTTCCCGCTGATCGACGTGCCGACGATCACGCTGGAGGGCGACGCCAATGGAGCCCCGCATCCGGAGCCAACGGCCTATGCCAAGAAGTTCTCGGACAAATACGAGCATCGGCTGATCACGGGCGGCATCGGCCACAACCTGCCCCAGGAAGCGCCGCAGGCCTTTGCCCAGGCGGTGATGGACGTCGATCGTTTCTGATCACTTTTGCCGCGCAGCACGGTCGCCTCCTTTCAGGCGCGCCAGGATCGCAGTAGAGTTCTAAAGCGCGTCCGCGTTCACCAAGTGCGCGACGCGTTTTAGATTTTTGTGTTCATGCATCTCGTGTTCAAAGCGCGACGCACTTTTGCGCCCCCATGCTTTGCTCTGCGCTTTCACGCGTCGCTTGTGACAGCGCTTTCGTATCGCAGTGTGTCCGTTCCGCATTTTGCCAGCATTCGCTTACTTTTTCGCCCGATCACGAAACATTCCATATACGTGCGGAGCGCCATGTGTGCCTCGACAGTCGGACAAGCCCGTTGGGCCTCGGCGTCACCAACCCTGTCGAAGGAAAGGATATGATGAGCGAGATCGAGAAGGTACTTTACACCGGCAAGACGCACACTACGGGTGGCCGTGAAGGCACATCCCGCAGTTCTGACGGGCGGCTGGACATCAAGCTTTCTACACCCGGCAGCTCGAAGCCTGGGACAAACCCGGAGCAACTCTTCGCAGCCGGCTGGTCGGCCTGTTTCATCGGGGCGATCGGACTGGCGGCCAGTGAGCGGAAGTTAACACTTCCGGCCGATCTGGCGGTGGATGCCGAAGTGGATCTTCGCCACGGCGCCGGCGCCTATTCGCTGCAGGCACGGCTCAATGTGAGTGTGCCGGGCATCGACCGCGACACGGCACAGGCGCTGGTCGAAAGGGCGCATCAGACCTGCCCTTATTCCAAGGCGACGCGCGGCAATATCGAGGTCACGATCAATATCGTCTGACATTGAAGGAGATGCCCCGACCGGGCGCGTTTCGGTCGGGGACGACAGCCAGCGATTTTCCCGCGCGCCAGCTCAGGGCAGCGTTCAGATCGGCGGCACACCAATTTGCACCGGCGCATTGCGCCTCCCAAACACAAGGAGAAAAGCATGACCACTGCAATCAACAGCGCAAAAGCGCGGCCGATCGACATGAAGCTCGAGGTTATCGTCGTCCCGGTGTCGGATGTCGACCGCGCCAAGGAATTCTACGCAAGCCTCGGCTGGCGGCTCGATGCGGATTTTGCCGGAGATGATGGCTACCGCGTGATCCAGTTCACTCCGCCCGGTTCGGGCGCCTCGGTCATCTTCGGAAAGAATGTGACCGACGCGGAACCGGGCTCCGCGCAGGGGCTGTACCTCATCGTTTCCGATATAGGGGCTGCCCGCGAGGACTTGCGTCGCCGCGGCGTCGACATCAGCGAAGTATTCCATGCGGGCGACTCGCACGTGGGCAATGACGAGCCCTATCTGTTTGGCCGACTCCGGGTCGTCGGCGCTGATCCCGAGCGCCGGAGCTACCGTTCCTACGCGTCGTTCAGCGATCCGGATGGCAACGGATGGCTTTTCCAGGAGGTCACCACGCGATTGCCCGGGCGGATTGACGCGACCACCATGACGTTCGCGTCGGCCGCTGATCTCGCGAGCGCGTTCCGCCGTGCCGAGGCCGCCCATGGCGAATACGAAAAGCAGTTGGGCCATCGCGATGAGGACTGGCCCACCTGGTACGCCGAGTACATGGTCCGGGAGCAGTCCGGCGAGCCGCAGCCGGCGTAAGCGGCGACCGCATAAATGCGTGCCAGAGCAGGGCGGCCAAGGCTGCCCTGCCGTGTTGGGAGCACTAAAGCGCGTCGCGTTCAATCGAATTCATGCGACGTCCTTTAGGGTCCTTGTTTTTGCGCATGTTGTCCCAAACCGCTGCACACTTTTGGGCGACATGCACTATTGGCGCAGCGCGATTTCCGCCACGAGGCCGCCGCCATCGCGATTGTGCAAGGTGAGCGTGGCGCCGATCGCGGTCGCGAGCTGTTGGGTGATCGCGAGCCCGAGACCCGTCCCGCCCGTGTCACGGTTGCGCGACTGCTCCAGGCGGAAGAAAGGTTGCAGGACTGCCTCCAACTGGCTGTCAGGAATGCCCGGACCGCGATCGAGCACTCTTATGAACACGGCGCCGTCCTGGCGCTGAACTTCCAATTCCGCACTGCCGGCGAATTTCAGCGCATTGTCGATCAGATTGGTGAGTATCCGCCTCAACGCGTGCGGCCGGGTCACAATTGCGCCGTCTCCCAATTCTCCGATCGCAACGGCCTTGCCGGTATCCTGGTAGTCATAGGCAAGACTCTCGATGAACGAGGCGAGGTTGATGCGTGAGGCTTTTTCGTGATTGCCGTGGGCGCTGCGTGCATAGGCGACGCCTTCCTTGACGAGACGCTCGACCTCGCCGAGGTCCTGGACCAGCTTGTCCCTGTCGATGGAATCTTCGGCCATTTCGGCGCGGAGTTTCATGCGGGTGATCGGTGTTTGCAGATCATGTGAAATCGCGGCGAGGATCTGTACGCGCTCTTCGAGGTATTGTGCGATGCGATCCCGCATCGCATTGAACGCCGTTGCCGCATAGGCCACTTCCGTCGGCCCCGTCTCGCTGAGACGCGGAGTGTTGCTGTTCGGGTCCAGCGTGTCGGCGGCTCTCGCCAGGTTGGCCAGGGGACGGATGGCTTGGCGCATGGCGAACCAGCTGCACAACACCAACAGGGAAAGCTGCGCAACGAGCACGTAGGGCAGCCAGTCGGCCACCGGCATGACACCCCGTGGCGTGACGTCAATAGTCAGTGGTTCGCCGTCGCTCAAGCGCAAATGCGCCTGAAGATGGCGGGCTGCTCCCGGGATCGATTCAATCTTGATCGGGTACTTTGCGCCTATTGCTGCCTGGATCTTGGAGGCGACCTCGGCGTCGGCCGGCTCAAGTGCAGGATTGCCGGGGAGACCCGGCCCCAGAACGAACCGGTAAGAGCCGCGAGCAAGTCGATCGAGCCAGGCTGCCCGTTCGGCCGCGGGGAGCCGGTCGAGAATCGCGATCGATGTCGCGACGTCGTTTTCGAGCGTATTGAACATCACCGATCTGGCCGCGAGGTAGCGCTCGGAAAACAGCGCTGCAAACGACATGGCGTGCGCCATCGCCAGACCGGCAAGAAGAATAATGAAGAGCCGCGCCCTAAGTGTGCGCGGCCATAGACGAATTCCTTTGATCGGTGCGGCCGTTGCCATCAGCGCGGCTCCACGATTTCCACCGGCATGGAAAAAACATAGCCTTCGCTGCGGACGGTCTTGATATAGGTCGGCTCGCGGGCGTCGTCACCGAGGCGCTGACGGACCCGGCTGACCAGGAGATCGATGGAGCGGTCGTAGAGTTCGGCCTCGCGTCCTTGCGTCAGGTTGAGGAGCTGATCGCGGTTGAGGACGCGCTGCGGATGGTCGACGAAGACGCGCAGCAGCCGGTATTCGGCACCACTGAGCGCAATTGCCGTGCCTTCGGCATCGATGAGATGCCTTGCCGTCGTATCCAGCTTCCAATCGCCGAAACGCAGCACGCGGCCGGCTCCTGAGACCTGCAGGTTCGGAGGCAGCATGCGCGTGCGTCTGAGAACGGCCTTGATGCGGGCAAGCAGTTCGCGCGCCGAAAACGGCTTGGCGAGATAGTCGTCGGCCCCCATTTCGAGACCGATGATGCGGTCCATCTCGTCCGTGCGGGCGGTCAGCATCACGATGGGCGTGGCCTTGTGCCTGCCCGCGCGCAGTTCGCGGCTCAACACAAGACCGTCGTCGCCCGGCATCATAATGTCGAGGATGATAAGGTCGACGGCATTGGCCTCGAGGAACGCGCGCATCTGACGGCCGTCGGCCACAGCGGTGACGCGCAGACCATTCTTTTTCAGATAAGCCGAAACGAGCTCCCGGATCTCGCGGTCGTCATCGACGATCAAGATGTGGTCGATGTGCTCCATTTCGCGATCTCCTCGCTCTGAACTGTAAGTCGATTATCAAAAACAATTAGGGGCCTTCGGCAAGCGATGTCCCGCCGATGTAGCCTTCGTATGTCGTAAGTCATCGAGACCTGTATGTGAACGTAACCGCTGCCCGGTCGGATACATTTCGATACAAATGCGCGCCGGGTTCATGCTCGAGCGAGTAGACGGTTGCGAAAATCTTGAGAGACGTGGGATGTGGGGCGCCCCAGCGCACTTCGTCATTGAACGCGGCGGGGGACCTTGGCGAAGATGCTGAGGCCGAGCCAATCCTGCATCGGTTGCGCTATCTTGCGATCGCCCTCCACATCCAAGGTGCCGGCCGCGACCTCGTCCTTGACGGTCGTGAGACCCATCCAGATAGCCGTCATGGTGCGCAGTGAAGTCGTGACGATGAGATCGATTTCATAACCCGGATCGAAATTGCAGACATCCACGGTGCCGTCTTCGACCACCAGCCACCACGCCCGCCGGCCGGCTGGCAACTCTGGATACAGAAACTGAATCGCTGAGCGCCGCCGGGGTAGATGATCGGTCTGAACATTGCGGCGGATGTCCCACATCAGCAGCGAGGGGTCCAGATTCTCGAGCGAGAGCCGCGATTCGATCCAGCGCTGGGCCCAGTTGCCCAGCCCGATGATCACCGGCCTGAGCTCTTCGCCCGCTTCCGAAAGGCGATATCGGGTAGCGCCGTTGTTCAACCGTTCGACGGCAATGACGCCGGCCTGCTGGAGTTCCTTCAGCCGCTTGGAAAGAAGGGCCGGCGAGATCTTTGGAAGCCCGCGGCGAAGTTCGTTGAAGTGCGTCGAGCCGCACAGCAATTCCCTCACGATCAGTGTGGTCCATCGTGAGCAGAGTATCTCGGAAGCCATGGATACGGGGCAAAACTGCCCATAACCGCCGCGGTCCTGCATGTCCGCGTTCCCATTTTCCCCTAATCGTACGGCACTATATTCCAGATCGACCGGGCCGCCAATTGCACGGCGCGGCGATATCATATGCTTCTTGGCGCCGGTACATTTCCTGAACTAGTGGCCGTATCCGGCATCATGCACACTGGCGATTGTCAGGTGTAATTGGAGGAGTGAACATGCACGCTTCAACGAATGCCGCAGCCGTCGTGGACGATGACGGTCGCACCGCGCGCTCCGTCAGAATCGCCAGCCGACTGGTCCCGACCCTAGCAGAAAACGCATCATCGGCAGACGAGAAAGACGACTTCGTGCGCGAAAACTATGCGCTGCTGAAGGAGTCCGGCCTGGTGGAGGCGGGAGTTCCCGGCGAGCTCGGCGGGGGCGGCGCGGATATCGAAGAGCTTGCGGCCATGCTCAGGACGCTCGCGCAAGCCTGCGGATCGACGGCGCTCGCCTTCGCCATGCACACCCATCAGGTCGCTATTCCAGCTTGGCGCTGGCGGCATCAGGGCGTCGCCGCGGTCGAACCGCTGCTCAAAAGGGTGGCGCAGGAACGCATCGTCCTTCTTTCCAGCGGCGGATCGGACTGGATCGGCGGCTCCGGCCGCGCTGAGAAGGTCGATGGCGGCTACCGCATCACGGCGCGAAAGGCGTTTACCTCGGGAGCGGAAGCCGGCAACATCCTGATGACGGGGGCGATTCACGAAGGTGAGGACGGCCAGCGCAAGGTCATCCATTTCGGCGCGCCGATGGCAGCGCCGGAGGTAAGCATAGAGAACACCTGGCGCGCGCTCGGCATGCGCGGCACAGGCTCGAACGACGTAGTCATCGACAACCTCTTCGTCGCCGATGGCAGCGTCGCGTTTTCGAGGACGGCCGGCGAGTGGCACCCCGTGTTTCAGATCATCGCGACGATCGCCTTTCCATTGATTTACGCGGTCTATCTGGGGATTGCGGAAAGCGCCCGTGACATCGCGATTGAGATGGCCCGCAAGCGACCAGCGGCGGAGCATTTGCTGCATCTTGCCGGCCGCATGGAGACGAGCCTGCGGGCGGCGCAGCTTGCCCATCGCTGGATGCTCGAGACCGCTCAACGGAACGAACCGTCGGCCGATAGCGTCAACGAGGTGATGATCGGCCGCGCACTGGTCGCTCGCCACGCGATAGAGGCGACGGAGCTGGCGCTGGAGCTCGCCGGCGGCGCAGCCTTCTACCGCTCCGCCGGGCTCGAGCGGCGCTTTCGCGACATCCAGGGTGCCCGCTACCATCCGCTTCAACCGGCCGCACAAGCGCGCTATGCCGGCGCGATGGCGCTCGGACAATCCGTCGCGGAGATATTCTGAACCAAATGGCTGCCGGCTGGCGTTGGCGGCGGCAGCCAGACGGAGACGGGGAGTCGATCGCGGCTAGGCCGATCTGACGAGAAAGACCATGTCCTCAGATGTCGTCCCGTCAAATGGCCCCGACTCCCAATCGCCGTAAACCGCCTGCACCTTCAGGCCGCTTCGTCGCAGGCGGTCCTCGACCTCCGATCGTGTCAGGAAACGGAGTTCACTGTTGGAAACGAGCTTCTTGTCGGGAAACAGGTAGTGCGTTTCGAACGCAATACGGTCCCCCTCCTTCTTCAACACCCGGCGGGACTGATGAATGATCGTGCCACCTGTTCTGAGCTCAAAGTCCCGGTTCCATCTCACCGGCCAGTCAATGGCCGGGTTTCGGCTCTCGAAGGCGATTAATCCATCGTCGGCGAGGTGCGCCCGCATGGTCGCGAACGTCGCCAGGATGTCGGCGTCGGTCAGAAAGACCTGGAAGGCGTTGCCCGTCATGATGATCAGGTCGAACTTCCTCTCCGATCGGAATTCTTGAGCGCTGGCCTCGATCCATTCAACCTCGGAACCATGCGGCTTGCGCTTGGCGACATCGAGCATGGCCTTTGCCGGGTCCACGCCGGTGACGACGTGACCGAGTGCGGCGTAGGCATCGCACAGGAGCCCGGTCCCGCAGCCGAGATCGAGAATGCGCTTAGGAGAGCCGCCGGCGAGGGTGAGATAAAAGTCGCGGTCGATCGACCAACCACTGGTGAGGTCGTAAATCTCGGCGAGTGAGGGATCTTCGTAGTGGCGATCAGGCATATGACTTCCCAATTAGGCGGCGGCCGCGCTCAGCTGTACAATCTCCAATAGATCAGATGTACAAGTACACATTTCCTGCATGTTGCGTAAGTCCACCCGGCGCAACCGATAGAACCCGCTTCGCGGACTGCTTCCGCCGTGTTCACACCTGCCTGGCTTTGCTCCGCCTCCGACAATAATCTTGTGAAAAATCCGATACTAGGGCACAATTTATAACTGCACCCGAAGTGCGGAACTAGCTCGTATCCGGCCGCCTCGCGCCGAGTGACAGTTCGCGTGGGAGGGGTCGGCGTCGATGGATCAGGGGTTCTTTCTTCTGTTCGCTACGGTGTCCGTGATCACCGCCGTGACGGTTGTCGTGGCGCGCAATCCGGTTCACAGCGCATTGGCGTTGATGGCGTGTTTCCTGCAGATATCCGCAATCTTCGTCCTGCTCGACGCGCCGTTGCTCGCGGTCATCCAGATCTTCGTCTATGTCGGCGCGATCATGGTCCTGTTCCTGTTCGTGATCATGATGATCGACGTGCGCGAAGCAGTGCTGCAGCGGTTCTTGCCGGGCGGCAACCTGCCGGCTCTGGTGCTGCTGGTCGTGCTCGGGGTCGAGATGTTCGTTCTGGTGTTCTGGAGCGATCGCTTCTCGGCCACGCAACCCGTCGCCGTTAGCGGCGGCGATCAGATCAGGGCGCTCAGCACGACGCTTTTCGCCGACTATCTCCTGCCGTTTGAAGTCGCATCCGTCATCCTGCTGGCAGCCCTCGTCGGCGCCATCGTGCTGGCACGGAAGGAGTCCGGGTGATGGTCCCGCTCTGGTCGTACATTCTGCTCGGCGTGGTCCTCTTCGTGATCGGAGCGGCAGGCGTGCTGCTGAGGCGCAATATTCTAGTGGTGCTGATGTCGCTGGAGCTGCTGCTCAACTCGGTCAACATCAACTTCATCGCCTTTGGGCGTCATTATGATGATTTCCGCGGGCAGATCTTCGCGATCTTCGTTATTGCAATCACCGCGGCGGAGGTTGCCGTCGCCCTCGGCATCCTTGTCGCCCTCGTGAGGAACAAATCCACCCTCAAGGTCGACGACGTGACCATGATGAAAGGATAGCGGCTTGGACCCGGTGACATCAATCCGGCCGCTGCTTGCCATAGCCGTTGCGGGTCTGGCGGCACTGACAATTCTCCTCCTACACAACCGCGAGAAGCTCCGCGATCTCGTCTCACCGGTGGCGGCGATCGTCATGTTCGCGATTGTCGCCTCGATGGCGCCCACGGTGCTTTCGGGCGGGATTGTCGATTTGCGCCTGTTCGAGATCCTGCCGGGCGTCGATTTGGCCTTCAGGGTCGATGCGCTCGGCATGGTGTTCGCCACCGTCTCGTCGCTTTTGTGGATCGTGGCCGCGGTCTATTCCATCGGCTACATGCGGCACTTGCACGAGCACGCGCAGACACGGTTCTTCGCCTGCTTCGCCACGAGCCTCGCGGCCGCCGTCGGGGGCGCCTTCGCCGCCAATCTGTTCACGTTGGTCATATTCTACGAGGTGCTCAGCCTCGTAACCTATCCGCTCGTCTACCACCACGAGGACGAGGAGGGTTGGACCGGCAGCCGCAAATATCTCGTCTATTTGATGGGCGCCTCGAAGAGCGCGCTTCTCGCTGCGCTCGCGCTGACCTACCAGATCGCCGGGTCGCTCGATTTCGTGGCTGGGGGGCTGCTTGCAGACGTCGATGCCTCGGCGGCGCTGCTGACGGTCGTCTACTTCTGCTATCTTTTCGGCTTCGCCAAGGCCGCGGTGATGCCGATGCACGCGTGGCTCCCTGCTGCGATGGTGGCGCCGACACCGGTAAGCGCGCTCTTACATGCAGTGGCCGTCGTCAAGATGGGGGTGTTCTGCGTTCTCAGGGTCGTGTTCGATGTCTTCGGCGTCGGACTGGTCGGGAAGCTTGGTCTCGGCATAGCCACGGCCTATCTGGTCTCCTTCACGATCCTTATGGCGTCGATCTACGCGCTCACGCGGGACGACCTCAAGGCAAGGCTCGCCTATTCGACCGTCAGCCAGCTCTCCTACATCGTGCTTGGCGCGGTTCTATTGTCGCCGGTCGCGATGGTCGGCGGGATCATCCACATTGCGGCGCATGCATTCTCGAAGATCACGCTCTTTTTTTGTGCCGGCTCGATCTATTGCGCGTCGGGAAAGCGCAACATCAGCGACATGGCCGGCATCGGCCGCAGGCTGCCCTGGACGATGGGCGCATTTTTCGTCGCTTCGCTCAGCATGATTGGGATCCCGCCGACCGCGGGCTTCGTGAGCAAGTGGTATCTGGCACAGGGCTCGGTCGAGGCGGGGCAGGTCGCGTTCCTCGCCGTGCTGCTTACGAGTTCCATTCTGAACGCCGCATATTTCCTGCCGGTCAGCTATGCCGCCTTCTTCGAGGCGGAGCCTGAGGAGAGCCGGGCAACGGTCCGTGAAATCCCGATGGTCACGATCCCGCTGGTGGCGACCGCCATCCTGTCGGTGCTGATGGGCATCTTCCCCGGCTATTTTCTCACGCTCGCGGATGGAGTGGTCAGATGATCAAGCGTATCGTCGACTTCTTTGGTGACGAGGAATATGCGAGGCAGCGCCACCGGCTGTTCTATCTGGTGCTCGTTCTGATCGTCGCCGCCGACTTCGCGGTCCCGCGCGAGCACGCCGAATATCTGTGGGAGCGCCTGCCCGGCTGGTCTGCCGTCTACGGCTTCGGCTCCTGCGTGCTGCTCATCTTCGTTTCCAAGTTTCTCGGCCATCAGGGCGGGTTGATGCGGCGCGAGGACTATTATGACTGACTTCGTCCATCCGACCCTAATCTTCATTCTCGGCGCGCTGGCGATCCCCTTTCTTTCAGGGGCGATCCGCAAGGCCTATCTGGTGGTCATCCCGTCGCTGGCGATCCTCGCTGTACTCACGATGCAGCCGGGCAGCTACGGCGCGATGGAGTTCATCGGCCAGAACCTCCAGATCGCGAAGGTCGACAAGCTGAGCATCGTCTTCGCTACTGTTTTCACCATGATGGCGCTGATCGGCACGGTCTATGCGCTGCACCTGAGGGAAGCCGGCCAACACGTGGCGGCCTTCGTCTATGTCGGCAGCGCGCTTGGTGTGGTGTTCGCCGGCGACTACCTGACGCTCTACCTGTTTTGGGAGGGCATGGCGTTCGCCTCTGCCTATCTGGTCTTTGCCCAAGGCGGAGAGCAGGCGATCCGCGCGGCCTTCCGCTATCTGATGGTCCATATCACCGGCGGCCTTGCCCTGCTCGGCGGCATCCTTCTCCATGGAACCGCTACCGGCTCGCTGCTTTTCGGCCCGATCGAGGGGGGAATGAGTGCGGGCACCTACCTGATCCTCGGCGGGTTCCTCCTGAACGCGGCGGTGCCGCCGCTCAATGCATGGCTAACCGACGCCTATCCGGAGGCGACCGTCACCGGCGCGGTGTTCATGAGCGCCTTCACCACCAAGACCGCCGTCTACGTGCTGGCGCGGGCGTTTCCGGGCGTCGAGCTTCTGGTCTTGCTCGGTACCGTGATGGCGCTTTACGGCGTCGTCTACGCGGTCTTGGAAAACGACTGTCGGCGGCTGCTTGCCTATCACATCGTCAGCCAGGTCGGCTACATGGTGGCGGGAGTCGGCATCGGGACCGAGCTGGCGGTGAACGGATCGACCAGTCATGCCTTCGCTCATATCCTTTACAAGGCGCTGCTGTTCATGGGCGCCGGGGCGGTGATCTATGTGACCGGCCGGCGCAAGCTCACCGAGCTCGGCGGGCTCTACAAGTCGATGCCGATCACCGTGGCGCTCTACATGATCGGCGCCTTCGCGATATCCGCATTTCCGTTCTTCTCGGGCTTTGTCAGCAAGTCGATGGTGGTCGCGGCCGCCGGCCAGGATCATCGGGCGTTAGTGATGCTGGCGTTGACCATGGCCTCGTCGGGGACCTTCTTGCACACCGGGCTCAAGCTGCCCTATTACATGTTCTACGGCACCGACCGGGGGCTCGTGGCGCGCGAGCCGCCCGGCAACATGCTGGTTGCGATGGGCATGGCGGCGGCGCTCTGTATCGCGATCGGGGTGTTCCCCGGGCCGCTTTACGCGCTTCTGCCCTATCCGGTCGACTTCGAGCCCTATACGGGTGCCCACGTTACCGAGAGCCTCGGAATCCTGATGTTCACAGCATTGGGCTTCGTCATTTTCCTGAGAGCGCTCGATCCCGAAAACACGATCAGCATCGACACCGACTGGTTCTATCGCAAAGGTGCGCGGTCCTTCATGTGGCTCGCCGAAAGACCGCTTGCGCGCTACGAGAAGGCGGTGAGCGGCGTGTCCGAGACAGCGGTGCTGCCCTTCCTGCACGGGTCGGCACGGGCGGGGCTAAGGCTCGATCTCGGCGGTGTCGATGGTATCGTGAACGGGATTGCCCGTTCGATCCTCGACGGCGGCGGGGTGCTGCGGCGGTTGCAGACCGGTGTGGTCACTCATTACGCGCTGGCGATGATCGCCGGTCTGGCCGCGGCAATCGTCGTTTTCGCCGTGGTGTGGCGGTGAGGAGCAAGGATGTCGGTCCCGCTGCTGAGCTTGATTGTTCTCCTGCCCGCCGCCGGGGCGGTGATTCTGATGTTTCTCCGCAGCGAAGATGCGGTGCGGTGGACGGCGCTCGGCATTACCGGCCTCGACCTCGCTCTTTCAATCGTCATGCTGGCCGGCTTCGACACCACCACTCACGAAATGCAATTCACCGAGAGGCGTCCATGGGTGCCGGCGCTCGGCATCACCTATGCGCTCGGCGTCGACGGGATAAGCGCACTCTTCGTGTTCCTGACGGCGCTATTGGGCTCGACATCGGTGCTCGCCTCATGGACCGCGATCGAGAGCAAAGTTAAGGAGTTCATGATCAGTCTCCTGGTCATGCAGGCGCTGATGCTGGGAGTCTTCTGCGCGCTCGACCTCTTCCTGTTCTACGTGTTCTGGGAGGCGATGCTGATCCCGATGTACCTGATCATCGGCGTCTGGGGCGGCGACGGGCGGGTCTATGCGGCGTTCAAGTTCTTCCTCTACACGCTGGCGGGCAGCCTCCTGTTCCTGATCGGCGTCATCGTGCTCTATTTCCAGGGTGGCGAGACCTTCGACATTCTTGCCCTGACAGCGCAGGATCTGCCTTTCCCGGTACAGTCCTGGCTGTTCTTCGCCTTCCTGATCGCCTTCGCCGTCAAGGTGCCGATGGTCCCGGTCCATACCTGGCTGCCGGACGCCCATGTGCAGGCGCCGACGGCGGGCAGCATCATCCTCGCCGGCGTCCTTTTGAAGATGGGCGCCTACGGATTCCTGCGGTTCTCGCTGCCGATGCTACCGGAGGCGTCGGTCTATTTTTCGACGCTGATGCTCATGCTTTCGGCGCTCGCGATCGTCTATGGAGGCTTGCTCGCGCTGGCGCAGGACGACCTGAAGAAGCTGGTCGCCTATTCCAGCATCAGCCACATGGGTTTCGTGACGCTGGGGATCTTCGCCCTAAACCTGCGCGGCCTTCAGGGCAGCATCCTGCAAATGTTCAATCATGGCGTCACGACGGGCGCGCTGTTCCTCTTCGTCGGCCTCATTTATGAACGAACCCATAGCCGCAGCATCGCGGACTATGGCGGGCTGATGAAGGTGGCGCCGGTCTACACTTCGTTCCTGGCGCTGTTCACCCTGTCGTCGATGGCGCTGCCGGGGACGAATTCCTTCGTGGGCGAGTTGCTGGTGCTCTCGGGCGGGTTTGCGGCGAACCTCGCCCTTGGCGCTGCCGCCGTATTGGGCGCATTGCTGAGCGCAGCCTATCTGCTCGGCATGTACAGGAAAGTCGCGCTTGGTCCGGCCACGGTCGGCGCCCGGTACAAGATACGCGACGTGAATGCCCGCGAGATGGTCGCGATCCTGCCGCTCGCCCTTCTCGTGCTTTCGGTGGGGCTCTATCCGAAACCCTTTCTCGAAATCATCGACGCCTCGGTGAAGCATCTGCTGGTGCAGGTACATGGCAAGGAGGGCAGCCAATGACCGCCGCCGCACTCCTCCAGTCGGTCCTCGCGAGCCTACCCGAGATCCTGGTGATTACCGGAGCCTGCATCCTGCTGATCCTCGGAGAGTTTGTGCGCAAGGGACAGGAACATCTTCTTGTCTGGGCTTCCATCGCGGTCGTCCTGAGTGCCGCCTTGGCGACGCTCCTGCTCGCAGGTGAGGTGCGGCCGGCCTATACGGGCATGTTCGTCGCCGACCGTTTCGCGGTCTTCTTCAAGTTCGTGTTTTACCTCGCCACCATCCTGACATTCCTCCTTTCGCGGAAGTATGCCGACATCGAAGGGATAGGGAGCAGCGAATATTATGTGCTGCTGCTCTTTACGCTTTCGGGCATGATGATCATGGCCTCGGCGACCGACCTCCTGTCGATCTATGTGGGCCTCGAACTGATGGTGCTCTGCACCTATGTGCTGACCGGCTTCCTGCGCAAGGAGCGGCGATCGAACGAAGCGGCGCTAAAATATGTGATCCTCGGCGCCGTCTCGACCGGGATCTTCCTTTACGGCGTTTCGCTGGTCTATGGCCTCACCGGCACGACGCAACTCAACGCGATGGCTCAGGCGGTGACCGGCGATCGGCTCGATCCGGGGCTGCTGCTGGCGGTGGTCTTCATCGTCGCGGGGCTCGTCTTCAAGATCGGCGCGGTGCCGTTCCACATGTGGGTGCCGGACGTCTATGAAGGTGCGCCGACGACGGTCACCGCCTTCATGTCGGTAGGGCCCAAGGCGGCGGGGTTCGCGGTGATCCTCAGGGTGTTCCTGAACCCGCTGGTCGCCGCCTCGGACGCCTGGATCGTCGTCGCGGTCATTGCGGTGGTGACGATGGCGCTCGGCAGTTTCGTCGCGCTGGTGCAGGACAATTTCAAGCGGCTCCTCGCCTATTCCAGCATCGCTCATGCCGGGTTTGCCATTCTGGGCGTGGTGGCCGGCGGACAGGACGGCATCGCCAGCGTGATGTTCTACCTGCTGATCTACGCTTTCATGAATCTCGGCATTTTCGGCGCCGTCATCATGATGCGGAACGGCAATTCCTCGGGCGAGGTTATCAATGACTACGCCGGTTTCGCCAAGCCGCATCCGGTGCTCGCGCTTCTCATGCTGCTCTATCTGTTCTCGCTGGCCGGCATTCCGCCAACGGCCGGCTTCTTCGCCAAGTTCTATGTGCTCAGCGCGCTCGTCGAGCGGGGCTTCGTCGCGTTGGCGGTTATCGCAGTGCTCTTGAGCGCCGTCGCCGCCTATTTCTACATCCGCGTCGTCATGGTGATCTACATGCGCGAGCCGCAGCGGGTGTTCGAGCCGGCGCTGACGCCCTCGGTCCGCGCCACGCTCGCCTTCACCGCCGCCGGCACTATCGGCATCGGCCTGTTTCCGGCGTGGTTTCTAAGGCTTGCTCAACAGTCGGTGTTTGGTGGCTAGAGCGCTCAGTCCCGGTCGTAAAGCCCTGTGCGCAATCATGTGCGGCGGGACCAAGCCAGAGACCGACGCGGTTAACGCATACTTAAGCAATTTAGAACATTCTTATTTTAATCATTCAAGCGAGCGCGGATGACGAGTGGCAGGCACTCTCAGCCTCATGAGTCAGGGGGAACAAATGAAGGGAATTGCATTCGGCCTTGGTCTCGACGCCAGGGCGATCCTGTCAGCGATGAGCAGATCACAGGCCATTATCGAATTCGATCTTTCTGGCAGGATCCTGACGGCCAACGCCAATTTTTGTCGCGCTCTCGGCTACGACACATCGGAGATCGTGGGCCAGCACCACCGCATGTTCGTCGACCCAGCCGAAGCGTCCTCCCGCGAGTATCATGAGTTCTGGGCAATGCTCGGTCGGGGTGAGTTCGATCGACGTCAGTACAAGCGCATCGGCAAAGGTGGCAGGGAGATATGGATTGAAGCGTCTTACAATCCAGTATTCAGGCGAGGAAAGCCCTTCAAGGTTGTCAAGTTCGCAACCGACATCACAGAGCAAAAGCTGAAGAGCGCCGAAGATGCCGGGAAACTCACTGCACTTTCCCGCGCCCAGGCGGTCATCGAATTCACGCCAAACGGTGACATCCTGACGGCGAACCAGAACTTCCTCTCGACACTCGGCTACCAGCTGTCGGAAATCCAAGGCCGCCACCATTCGATGTTTTGTGAGACTGCCTATACGGCGAGCGACGATTACCGACGCTTCTGGCAGCGTCTCTCTGGCGGCGAGTTCGTGACTGACGAATTCCTGCGCATCGGCAAGGGCGGGAAACGGGTCTACATCCAAGCTTCCTACAATCCGATCTTCGATATGAGCGGCAAGGTCTTCAAGGTCGTCAAGTTTGCGACCGACGTCACCGCTCGGGTGAACAACGTAGATCGCCTCGCAGACGCCCTGAATAAACTATCGGATGGCGATCTGACGCAGAAGCTGAACCCTCCGTTCATTCCCACGCTGGAAAAGCTTCGCACCGACTTCAACGGCGCAAGCGAAAAGCTGCGTGAAGCCATGCAGGCGGTGGCCGAGAATGCCGGCGCCATCGCCGCCGGTGCGCAACAGATACGGTCGGCGTCTGACGATCTGTCGAAACGAACCGAGCAGCAAGCCGCCTCGGTGGAAGAAACAGCTGCCGCCCTTGAAGAGATCACCACAACGCTGGCCGACTCCAGCCACCGTGCGGAAGAGGCAGGGCAACTTGTCCGCAAGACGCGCGAGAATGCCGAGCACTCCGGTGCGGTTGTGCGTAGCGCTATCGAGGCCATGGGCAAAATCGAGAATTCGTCCCTGGAGATATCCAAGATTATCGGCGTTATCGACGAGATCGCCTTCCAGACCAACCTTCTGGCACTGAACGCGGGAGTCGAGGCAGCACGCGCAGGCGAGGCCGGAAAGGGCTTTGCCGTCGTCGCGCAGGAAGTGCGGGAACTCGCGCAGCGCTCGGCCAAGGCTGCGAAGGAGATCAAGGATCTGATCACCGATTCAAATGCTCACGTAAAGGATGGCGTGACTCTGGTTGGCCAGACTGGCAGTGCCCTCGACACCATCGTGTCGCAGGTCCAGCAGGTCAACGGGAATGTCGAGGCGATCGTGGAGGCCGCCCGAGAGCAGGCGACCGCGATCAAGGAAATTAACGAGGCGATCAACACCATGGATCAGGGCACGCAGCAGAATGCAGCCATGGTCGAAGAATCAACGGCCGCTGCTCACAGCCTCGCGAGGGAGGCCGAAGCACTGTTTAGATTGCTCGGTCAGTTCAACATAGGAAAGGGCACGGTATCGGGCAAAATGCATGCCGCCGCCGCAAGCGCCGGTTCAACGCCGGCCGCGGCCGCGGCCAGGACAACAAAAGCGGCTGCGGCCTTTCACGGCAACGCCGCGATCGCCGCCAGTGAATGGGAAGACTTCTGATCGCGGCGCTCCCCTGTCGCAACGGCGTTATGAAAGGCTCTAATTGATTGGATTTGCAATGATCCGTTCAACGGAATAGAGTCTAAGTTCAGAAAAGGATTGCCCAAGTCGCTTCTCGGGGCGACGGCATTTTCGGCCCCGAACTGGTTTGGTGGCGACCTGAGCAAGGCCCTTGTTGCGTGCCGGGGCGTTACGACATGACGGCAATGGAGTTCCTGCCGGTTCTTATCATGGTCGCCGGGATAGTCTTGGTGGCAGTGGCGACGCTTTTCGTCTCCTCGCTTCTGCGCCCGTCCAACCCTTATCGCGCGAAGAACATGCCCTATGAATGCGGCATGGACCCTGCGGGCGAGGCCGCCGCCGGGCGCTTCCGGGTGCCGTTCTTCATTCTCGCGATCCTTTTGGTGGTCTTCGATGTCGAGGCGATGTTCCTCTTTCCCTGGGCCGTCGTGCTGAAAGAGATCGGGCTCATCGGCTATATCGAGATGTTCGTCTTCATGGTGCTGCTTCTCGTGGGATTCGCCTACGCCTGGTTAAAGGGAGCGCTGGAATGGGAGGAGTAAACGACGCAATCCGCGACAGCGTCCTGTTCACCACCGCCGACAGCGTCATCGGTTGGAGCCGACGGTCGGCTTTGTGGCCGGAGACCTTCGGCATTGCCTGCTGCGCGATCGAGATGATCTCGGCCGGCTGCGCCCGCTATGATCTCGACCGGTTCGGCGTGGTGTTCCGCCCTTCGCCGCGACAGTCTGACGTGATGATCATCGCCGGCACCGTGACGCGGAAATTCGCGCCAGTCGTGCGGCGGCTCTATGACCAGATGCCGGAGCCGCGCTGGGTGATCGCAATGGGCACCTGCGCTATTTCGGGCGGCGTCTACAACACCTATGCGGTGGTCCAGGGGTCGGAGACCTTCGTGCCCGTCGACGTGCATGTGCCCGGCTGTCCGCCGCGGCCCGAGGCGCTGATGCACGGCTTTCTCCTGCTTCAGGAGAAGATCAAGAGGTCCCGCGCGCTGGCCGGAACGCCTCTCGATCGGATTGCAGCGTCATGACCGTGGAGCGGCCTTTCGATCCAGCCCTGATCATGGAACGCCTCGGCGAAGCGATCGAGGACCTCGGCGCCGCGCACGGCATTCACGCCTTTGCCGTTCCGCCGGAGAAAATCGTCGAGTTCTGCCGGTTCCTGAAAGAACATCCGGCGCTTCAGTTCAATTTCCTCTCGGATATTTGCGGGGTCGATCATTATCCCGAAATGCCGCGTTTCGAGGCGGTGTACCATCTCTATTCGCTGCCCAACAAATGGCGGATCCGCATCAAGTGCCGGCTTGGCGATCCGCCCGAGGTTCCCTCGGTCACGGGCGTTTGGCGCACCGCCAACTGGCATGAGCGCGAGGCCTGGGACATGTACGGCATCCGCTTCGAGGGTCATCCCGATCTGCGCCGCATTTACATGTGGGAAGGCTTCGAGGGCTTTCCCCAGCGCAAGGACTTCCCCTTGAGGGGCTACAAAGACAAGCTGAATCCTTTCGGTGCCGAAGGTCCGCCGCCGACACAGCCCGACCTTGCCACAAAGGACATTCCCCAAGGAGGCCGTTGACGCCGGAGAGTCGAGATGACCGAAGTCACCGAACTCATGAGACCGGAAGGCGAAGCGCTCAATACCAAGGAAGTGCTTCTCAATCTGGGTCCACAGCACCCCAGCACCCACGGGGTTCTTCGGCTCGTCCTCGAGCTCGACGGCGAGTATGTCGAGCGCGTCGACCCGCATATCGGCTATCTCCACCGCGGCACAGAGAAACTCGCAGAGAGCTTCACCTATACTCAGATCTTCCCGCTCACCGACCGGCTCGACTATCTCTGTCCGCCTTCTAACAACCTGGCCTTCGCGCTGGCGGTGGAGAAGCTCCTCGGGATAGTGGCCCCGGTCCGGGCACAGTATATCCGCGTGATGATGGCCGAACTCGCACGGATTTCCGGTCATCTCCTGATCACCGGCGCGCTGCCGATGGATCTCGGCGCCATGACCGCACTGCTTTACGTCATGCGTGAGCGCGAAATGATCATGGACCTGTTGGAAATGATCACCGGCGCGCGCATGCACACGTCCTACTGCAGGGTCGGCGGGGTGCGCGAGGACCTGCCGGACGAATTCTTCCCCAAGATCAGGGAGTTCTGCGAGGTCTTCCCCAACCGGATCCGCGACTACGAGCGCCTACTCGATAACAACCGGGTGTTCCTGAATCGCACACAAGGAATCGGCCTGATCTCCCCCGCGGACGCCATCGATCTCGGATTGAGCGGTCCCAACCTGCGTGCTTCCGGTGTCGACTGGGACATACGGCGCGACGAACCTTACGAAATTTACGACCGGCTCGAGTTCAACGTCATCACCCGCCAAGAGGGCGATTGCTTCGCCCGCTGGCAGTGTCGGGTCGACGAGATGCGCGAAAGCATCCGCATCATCGAACAATGCATGGAGCAGATGCCGGAAGGACCGTTCCAGATCGACATGCCGACGATCGCGTTCCCCGTGGACAAGGCCAAAGTGCATTGTTCGATGGAGGCGCTGATCCAGCATTTCGACCTGTCGGCCTACGGCTTCGATGTGCCCGCGGGCGAGGTCTATTCGGCGATCGAGGCGCCGAAGGGCGAATTGGGGTTCTACATCATCAGCGATGGGTCGCCGAAGCCGTTCCGCATGAAGGTGCGGGCACCCTCGTTCGTCAATCTTCAGGCGCTGTTCGGGGTGAGCAATGCACGTTATCTCGCCGACATGATCGCTGTGCTCGGCAGCCTCGACCCCGTGATGGCCGAGGTGGATAAATAAGAGGGAGGTTCGGACGCGATGACCATGCGCGAAGAGATCGAGGCGGCGGCGGCGCGGTATCCCGACCGGCGTTCGGCGATCATGCCCGCGCTCATGATCGCGCAGAGGGAGCACGGCCATCTGCCGGGTCCGGTGCTGGAGGAGGTCGCCGATATTCTCGGCGTCGAGCGGATCTGGGTCTATGAGCTCGCGACCTTCTACACGCTGTTCCATACCAAGCCCATAGGCATGTTCCACCTGCAGCTCTGCGACAATGTCTCCTGCATGCTATGCGGATCCGAGGACCTGCTGGCGCATCTCGAAGCGAGCCTCGAGATCAAGAAGGGCGAGACCACCCCGGACGGGCTGTTCACCCTTTCGACCGTCGAATGCCTTGGTGCGTGTGAGATGGCTCCGGTGATGCAAGTCGGCGACGATTACCACGGCAACCTCGATGTCGCGCGGCTGGACGCACTTCTGGACAGTCTCCGCGCCACGGCAAGGGGGTTTGCGAGCGTCGAGCGCGCTTCTGCGGCTCAGCCAGGGGAGTAGCGCCATGTTCGAGCCGGTACTCCTCAAGAACGTCAACTTGCCGGACGCCCATCTGCTGTCGAGTTACGAAGCCGGCGGCGGCTATCAGGCGCTCAGGAAGGTGCTCGGCGAATGCACGCCCGACGAGGTCGTCGAGCTCGTCAAGCAGTCCAACCTGCGCGGCCGTGGCGGCGCCGGATTTCCTACCGGCATGAAATGGAGTTTCGTACCGAAGCGGACTGACAGGCCGAAATATCTGTGCTGCAACGCCGATGAGGGTGAGCCGGGCACCTTTAAGGATAGGATCATCATGGAGCGTGACCCGCACCAGCTCATTGAGGCGCTGGCGGTGAGCGGCTACGCGATCGGGGCCGAAGTCGCCTATGTTTACGTCCGCGGAGAATATGTGACGGCAACCCGCCGCCTGGAGCAGGCGATCGCCGAGGCGCACGAAAAGGGCTATCTCGGAACAGGCGTTCTCGGCTCTGATTTCAATTTCGCCGTGCATATTCACTGCGGCGCCGGCGCCTATATCTGCGGCGAGGAAACCGCGATGCTCGAGTCGCTCGAGGGCAAGCGGGCGCAGCCGCGACTGAAGCCGCCGTTCCCGGCCGTGGCCGGGCTCTATGCCAGCCCTACCGTGATCAACAATGTCGAGACGCTTGCCTGCGTGCCGCATATCGTAATGCGGGGGCCGGCCTGGTTCCGGGGTATCGGTCCGGACAAGAGCCCCGGTCCGAAGCTCTACTGCGTGAGCGGGCAGGTGCGCAAACCCGGCCTTTACGAATTGCCGATGGGCATACCGTTGCGCGAACTGGTCGAGGAGCACGCTGGCGGCCCGCTGCCGGGACGAAAGGTCAAGGCGGTGATCCCGGGCGGCGTCTCGGCACCAGTCATCCCGGAGCCCGGGCTTGAGATCGGGATGGATTTCGACTCGCTCGCCGCAGCTGGCTCGATGCTCGGTTCGGCGGGCGTGATCGTGATCGACGACTCGACCTGCATGGTCAAGGTCGCCACCCGGATCATCGAGTTCTTCCACCATGAATCCTGCGGCAAGTGCACGCCATGCCGGGAAGGACTGAACTGGGCCGTGAAGGTGCTGCGCCGGGTCGAGGCCGGCGAGGGCGCACCCGGCGATCTGGAGCAATTGGAAATGCTCTGCAAGGGCATTTTCGGCAACACTTTTTGTGCCCTGGGGGACGGCGCGGCGATGGGCTTGCGGGCCGCACTCAAGCATTTCCGCGATGAGTTCGTCGCCCATATCGAGGAGCAGAGGTGCCCGTTTCACTGAAAACCTGCATTCGAGACGGGCTGGGAGGAAGTATGGTTAGCCTCACGATCGACGAACATAAGCTAGAAGTCGAGGCTGGCTCCACGGTGCTCGCCGCCGCCGAGCGCCTGGGCATCGAGATCCCGACCTTCTGCTATTGGAAGCGGCTGCCGCCACTTGCCTCCTGTCGCATGTGCCTGGTTGAGATCGAGGGGCTGCGGAGGCTGCAGCCCGCCTGCGCCACGGCTGTTGCGGAGGGCATGGTGGTCAGGACGAATACGCCGCTGATCGAGGAAACGCGTTCGTCCATGCTCGACATGCTGCTTGCCAACCACCCGCTCGACTGCCCGATCTGTGACAAGGGCGGCGAGTGCGAGCTTCAGGACATGGTGATGGCATATGGTCCTCGCGAAAGCGGGTTCCGCGACATCAAGCGTGTATTCCACTCGAAGGACATTCGCCTGAGCCCGGTCGTCATCATGAACGTCAACCGCTGCATCCAGTGTCAACGCTGTGTGCGGATGTGCGAGGAGGTCGTCGGCGCGGTTGCCTTGGGTACGGTCGAGAAGGGCATGGATACCGCCGTCACCGGTTTCGAGGGTAGCCTGGCAAGCTGCGACCAGTGCGGCAACTGCATCGAGGTCTGTCCGGTCGGGGCGCTGATGAGTTTCCCCTATCGCTACAAGGCCCGCCCCTGGGACCTCAACGAAACCGACACGATCTGCCCGCATTGCGGCACCGGCTGTCAACTCACCGTTGGAGCGCGCAAAGGGGAGTTCATGCGGGTCCGCTCGGACTGGGAACATGGAGTCAACCGAGAGACGCTCTGCGTGCGGGGCCGCTTCGGCCTCGACTTCATCGAGAGCCGGGATCGCATCAAGCGGCCGATGATCCGCCGCGACGGCGCGCTCACGCCGGTTTCCTGGGAGGAAGCGGGCGACTATCTCAGCCGGCGCCTGTCGGCAGTGAGGGGCAAGGCCGCGGGCGGGCTCATCTCGCCGCGGCTGCCCAACGAGGTGCTTTATCAGTTCCAGAAGCTGATGCGCGCGGTATTTCGCACCAACAACATCGACTGCTCGTCGCGCTGGCCCACGCCCGTCGACGCGCTGGTTCCGCTCTTGGCCAGCTTCCACAACCGCGCACCTCTCCAGGAGGTGATCGGCAGAGATTGCGTGCTGGTCATTGGGGGCAATGTAACCGAGGAAAATCCTGTTACCGAGTATCTGCTGCGCGACGCAGCGCGGCGGCAGCAGACAGGCTTGCTTATGCTCTCGGCGCGGCCGTCCCGTCTGGACTCCGATGCCCGGGCGGTCGTTCGCGTGCCGCCAGGCGGAGAAGCGGCGAGCCTTGCGGCGTTGGTGACCAGGCTCGTGTCGGCGGCTGGTCCGCTTTTGCCCGGCGACCTTTTCGCGGACATCGGAGGGACACCAGCAGAGAAGACCGACAGCGACCAATCGAACGCTCTGGCCGCCGCGCTGCAGGAGGGCCGCAGCGTCACCTTGCTCGTCAGTGCCGACGTCCTCAGATCGCCGCTGGCGCGCGCGACGTTACAGCAGCTCAGCAACCTGCTACAAATCCTATTCGTGCTCGGCAAGGCCCCGGCCCTGCAGTTCCTCTTCGACCGTGCCAACCAGATGGGCGCCTGGGACATGGGTGTACTGGCGGGAGCTCTGCCGGGCCCGCGTCCGGTCGTAGATGCTCAGACACGCGCAGCTTTCGCACAGGCCTGGGGCGCCGAAATCCCCTCAGAACCCGGCGCGGGCCTCGACGCGATGCTGGAACTCTGCGTCAACGGGCGGATGGGCGCGCTCTATGTCGTAGGAACTGATCCGCTTGTGTCCTATCCCGACCGGGAATTTGTCGACCGGGCGCTGGAGGCTGCCGATCTGCTGATCGTGCAGGACGCTTTCCTCACGGACACGGCGGGCTTGGCCGACGTTGTGCTGCCGGCGGCCGGTTACGGCGAGGAGACCGGCATCTTTACCAACAACGAGGGCCGGGCCCAGAAGGTCCGCAAATTCCGCGAGCCCGTCTTCGAGGCGCGGAGCAATCTGGCGATCTTCGACTTCGTCGCAGCACTCTGCGGCGAGGCGCTGCAGCCATCCACTCAAGGCGAGATTTTCGACGAGATTGCCCGGCTGATTCCCGCTTACCAAGGGTTGAAGCAGGAAGAGCTTGGTCCCGACGGCGCATTCACCACGGCGGCCCTTTCGCCACCGGCCGGCGAGTTCTTCGCTGCTCCGCCTGTTCCCAATGCATCAAATGCGCTCCTGTTGGTCACAGGCAACTGTCTTTTCCACAACGGATATCTGTCCGAACACTCGGAGATACTGAATACCGTCGCAGAAGACCCTTATGTCGAGATGAGCATGCAGGATGCCGCCAGGCTTGGTCTTTCAGATAGTGATCCGGTGGTCGTGCGATCCGCTCAGGGCGAACTGAAGGCGAAGCTCAAGGTCAACAGGCGCTTCCCCAAGGGCCTCGTTTTCGTTCCCGAAAACTACAAAGCCCTGCGCCTCAACAGCCTGATGCGGCGGGGTGAATATCCATGTCCTGTGGAGGTTCACAAAGCCAGAGCGACCGACGAGGTCGGCCCGTTCAACGGTTCCGCGGCGAGGGCTGATGGCCCCGGCCAAGGCATGCCGCCGGCGTGATCTCGGTCGGCTTAGTGATAATGGGTCCCGCAAATGTAATCGTGCAAATCTTGCTCGGTGCGCTGTGCCTCCTCGAGCCTGTGCTTGACGACGTCGCCGATGCTGACCACGCCGATAACGGAATCGCCATCCTTCACAAGCACATGGCGCGTACGCCGCTCTGTCATGATCGCCATTGCCACAGGCAGCAGATCCTCGGTCGAACAGGTGGGCACACCGCGGTTCATGATATCGGAAGCTCGCATCGTCGTCGCCTCGGCTCCATACTCTGCCACCGCGTTGCAGCAGTCCCGCTCCGACAAGGTGCCGAGATACATGCCTGGCGAACCACTGACGACCACGAACCCGATGTTGTTCTCACGAAACAGCCGCAGGATTTCCACCATTGTCAGATCGGGACTGACCGCGATGACTCCGACACCTTTGTTCTTCACGATTTCGCCGACAAACATCTAAGCCTCCTATCCCGAGCGCTCGGTTTGACAGCTGGCGCGCGTTCACGTTCGCCGAATATTGCGCCACCAGTTATAGCCCTGCGGCTCGTTCGTCTCGACCAGCACGTCTTTCTTCGTGTTGAGGCGCGCGGCGACCACGCCGCCGCCGGTTGTCGCCTTGCCCGGCTTACCAAGCAGGTCGTCCCGCCCGATCACCAGATCGCGGGAGGAAAAACTCGAGAATTCGTACTGCTGGCCAAGCGCAATGGCATCCGCCGGGCAGGCGTCCTCGCATAGCCCGCAGAACAGGCACCGGGCCGTGTCGATCTCGAATTTGGCTGGGCGACGGTTACCCTTCTCGTCCTCGTAGGGGACGACCTCGATACAGTCGCAGGGACAGATACGCGCGCAGAGTTCGCAGGCCACGCACTTGATCTCGCCCTCTGAGTCGCGCTTCAGGAAGTGATGCCCGCGGTAGCGCGAATAGGGCAGCCATTTCTCCTTGTCCGGATACTCCATGGTCACGGGTCTGGAGAACATGTAACCGAAGGTCAAAGTCAAGCCACTCGCCAGATCGGCGAAGAACGCCCAACCGATCCATGTTCCGACTCTGTCCAATGCGCGCGACATCGCCGCCCCGCTTTCCACGCACGTCGTTCTCCACACTCTTGGGCGACATGCACTAGGAGAAAGCAATTCCGGTTATGATTATGTTCGCCAGCGACAGAGGAAGCAAGACTTTCCATCCGATTGCCATCAGCTGATCGTAGCGGTAGCGGGGGAAAGTGAAGCGGAACCACATGAACAAATAGACGAAGAAGGCGACCTTGAGCAGGAACCAGAGGAGCGGCGGCAGGGGGATCAGCACGCCGTTCCAGCCGCCGAAGAAAAGGATCACCGTGAGGACCGACACCAGCACCATGATGACATATTCGCTGACCATGAAGAACGCGAAGCGGATGCCGCTGTATTCGGTGTGGAACCCGGCCCCCAAATCGCCTTCCGCTTCCGCCAGATCGAAGGGAATGCGCTGGGCCTCGGCCAGCCCGGCAACGAAGAACACGAAGAAGCCGACGGGCTGGTAAACGATGTTCCAGACATCGGCCTGCGCCCGCACGATGTCGAGCAGGCTCATGGATTGCGCCAATATGACCACGCCGATGACCGCGAAACCCATCGGGATCTCGTAGCTGATCATCTGCGCGCAAGTCCTGAGGCTGCCGAGCAGAGAGTATTTGCTGTTGGCGGCCCAGCCGCCAAAGATGACGCCATAAACCTCGATCCCGATCACCGCGAAGACGAAAAGCAGCGCCACATTCATATTGGAGACGTAGAGCGTGATCTCGTTTCCGAGGACCGAAACGGACTCGCCGAAGGGGATCGCTACGAACACCACAAAGGGCGGCGCGAGCGCCAGAATAGGCGCCAGTTTGAACAGGAAGCGATCGGCGTCGGCCGGGATGTGGTCCTCTTTGGTCAAGAGCTTGATGCCATCCGCCACCGGCTGCAGCAGCCCGTGCCAGCCCACGCGCATCGGCCCCATCCGCTGCTGCATGTGCCCGGCGATCTTGCGTTCGAGCCAGGTTAGCGGCAACGGCAGCAGCAGCAAGATCGCGATCAGCAACGCGACCTTGAAGACGATGAGGCCGAGGGCGACGATAAGTTCCATGCTCCACGCTGCTTATGCAACGGTTTAAAACCATTAGAGCGGGATGAGGCAAAGTGTGCGCGGTTTCCCGCCCGCATCCCGCTCAAACTTCTTATGATCCAGGCACTTCGTAGTCGATGTTCACGGTACAGCGGTGACGCGCCGCTTGCAATGCCACGTGAAGTTCGGGCGGTCCCTGCGGTTCACGGTTCGGCCTTGCAGATCGATCGCGCGTTCAGGAGGCCCCAGCCGAATATCGGGTCCTTGCCTGGATCGCCGAGGTCTTCCGCATTTCCGGTCAGCGCATTGCGGATCTGCTCGGGCGCGAGCGCCGGTTCCGACGCTTTCATCAGCGCCACCGCCGCGGTCACGAAAGGCGCGGCGAACGATGTGCCCGTCTTCGGACGCGCGCCGCTGACCGAGGCCGCGGTCCAGACCGCAACGCCCGGCGCCGCGAAATCGATGTGCTCGCCGCGCCCGGCGCGTCGGTAGGGCCGCTTGCGCTTGTCGGTCGCGGTGACGGCGATCACGTCTTCATAGGCCGCCGGATAGACCGGCTCGGCCTTGGGTCCGTCATTGCCGGCGGCTGCAACCATGATGATGCCGCCTCCGCCGAGCTTCTTGACGGTCCTTTCGAGGAGCAGATTGGGCGGGCCGGCAAGACTGAGATTGATGACCTGTACCTGACGATTGGAGAGGAGGTCGAGCGCGCGCACGAGATCAAAGGCACCGGAGCGGTCGTCTTGCCGGCCGGCGCGGTGAAACGTGTCAACGGCGATCAGTTTGCCGCCGGGGATCAGGCCTGGCGTGCGGCTCGTCGCGGAGCCGACGAGCAGGGCCGCGACGGCAGTGCCGTGCTGCTTGCCGGACTCGGGCAATTTTCTATCGCTGAGGCGGATGATCTCGATGCTGCTGCCTTCGAAGGCATCGTGTTCGGGGTTGATTGCCGTATCGACGAGACCGATCGTCGTGCCGCCGGTGCAGGCGCCCGGCCAGTCTTGCGCGGCGGGCCAGCCGATCACGCTGCGGGCCAGGCAGTCGGTCCCGGGGCAGGGCGTCTCAGCGCGTTGTTCCGGCCGGAAATAATGATTGAAGTCGATGGTTGCCTCAGGCGCGAGAGTTCTTGCCTGCTCCCTCGCAGCGTCGAGTGTCACTCCTGCGGGGATGCGGAGCTTGACGACTTCGGAATTGAAGGTCGCCATCGTGCCGCGTTCGAGGACTTTGAAGCCCGACGCCGTCAGTTGCTCGATCTGTGCCGGGTCAAAGCCCAGTCCAACGATCTCGTCGGGTGCTCGGATCGGCGCGGGTGCGACCGCCTGTGAGCGTCGCGGAGTGCTTCGACGCGGCAGCAGCGCCCGGAACGGGAACAGGCTCCTGCCGCCGCGCCATCCCGCTCCGGCGCCGTAGGGGCCGGAGCGCCCGGAGGAGGAGCCGCCATCATCGTCGTCGTCGTCGGCGAAAGCTTGGCCCACGCCCAGCAGTTCAGGCGAGATCGTGTTTGGGAGGACAAGGATGTCGCCGGCCACAAGCGCGATTGCAGCAAGGGATCCAATCAGGGCAAGTCTGAGCGTGGTCGCCATCTGAGAACCTCGATCGGCTCGGCTGTACCAGGGACCGCGGAGCATTCCTTGGACGCGCTGGCGAGTGCTGTAGACTGGACGGAAACGGTCGAGTCGTCCACTTATTCCAATTCTCGGTCCTGGACCTGGCTCAAATTGCGGAGTTTTGAGGCATGAGCGATGCGGTAAAAGAGGTCGGCGAACGCCTGATAGCGTTCCTGCCCAATCTTCGCCGCTTCGCCATCTCGCTGTGCCGCACGCGCGACATCGCCGACGATCTCGTGCAGGCGGCTTGCGAACGGGCGCTCGCCAGTGCCGAGCGCTTCGAGCCGGGCACGCGCTTCGATGCATGGATGTTCCGCATTCTCCGCAACCTCTGGATCGACCAGGTGCGCAGGCAGAAGACCGCGGGCGTGCAGGACGATATTTCCGAACGCCACGACATCGCCGGCGCATCCGGCGACCGCGAAGCCGAAGCGCGGTTGACCCTCAAGACCGTGGCCGACGCGATCGACCATTTGCCGGACGAGCAGCGTGAGGTGCTGCTTCTCGTTTGCGTCGAGGAGCTGTCCTATCGCGAGGCGGCCGATGTGCTCGACGTGCCTATCGGAACGGTCATGAGCCGGCTGGCGCGGGCGCGCAAGAGCCTGGCCGAGGCCACGGGAATAACGGGGGCGACGGGACGTTCTCAGGTGATGAAGGGCGTGAATGAATGACCAGAGCGGATTTCTCCGACGACATACTGATGCGCTTCGCCGACGGCGAGCTCGATGCCGAGACCTCCGCCGAGATCGAGCGGGCAATGGAGACGGACGACGAGCTGGTCTCGCGCGTGGGGCTCTTCATTGAAACGCGTCAGGCCGCGAAGGCGGCCATGCAGTCGCTTCTCGATGAACCGCTGCCGGCGGAGCTCGAGGCGGCCGTCGGAAGAATGGTCGCCGAGAAGACGTCTGCCCAGAATGCGCCCAGCGCCAGCGTTCTGGCCTTCCCGCGGCGCGCCGCGAACGATCGACGGGCAAGCCGCTGGCTCGTTGCCGCCGCCTCGCTTGCGGCCGTCTTCGCCGGCCTCGGCGGGTATTGGTTGGGCGGACGCGGAGAGCCGCCGTCCGGGGGCGCCTTGCCGCTCGCGGCCGTCAGCAGCCCTGCGCTTGCCGAGGCGCTAGCGACCGTTGCCTCCGGCGAGGAAAGACAATTGCTGGCTTCCAACCAGCGCTTTCGGGCGATCGCGACTTTTCGGGACAGTGCGCAGGCGCTCTGCCGTGAATTCGAATTAGACTCGGCCGACCGCTCGACCGTCGTTTCGGTTGCCTGCCGTGTCGGATCCGAATGGCGCGTGACCTTCGCTGTCGCTGCGCCCGGCGGCAGCGGCGGCTATGCCCCGGCCTCCTCGACCGAAACGCTCGACGCTTACCTGACGGCGATCGACGCCGGGCCGCCGCTCGAGGCCGGGGAAGAGGCGAAGGCCCTGGCCGATCTCCGCGAAAGCGAGCAATGAGGCTGACGCAAATTCTCATGATGGAATAGAGTCGCGCACCGCCCGTTACTCCACCGGACCGAACAACAGGTCCGGTTTTGAAGAGGAGTAATTGGCATGACGAAGAAATGGATGACTACAGCCCTTGCAGCGGGTGTCGCGGCATTCGTAGGCTCCGCCGCCGAGGCAAGGGAACACCCCTCGTTAGCTGATGGGGAGAGATTGTCCAAACAATCGGTCCGGACGACCGGGCGCAGCGATGGCGAGATCATCGTGGCCGGGAACAGTTCGTCTAACTCGAGCTCCAACTCGTCGAGTAATTCCAGTTCCAATTCGTCTTCGAACAGTTCCTCGAATTCGAGCTCGAACTCATCTTCCAACAGCTCTTCGAACTCGAGCTCGAACTCATCTTCCAACAGCTCTTCGAACTCGAGCTCGAACGGCTCCGACCGGAGCTATCGTGCCGGCAGCCTGTGGCGCACACGCTGAGGCCGTTTCAATGAAATAATGAAATGATCTAGCGAAATGAAGCGGGGGCCGGACGTCGATCCGGCCCCCGCTCTTTTTGCGCCTTGCGGAGCTTCAGCGAGAAGCGCGTGCCACCTTGCGGTACCAGCCCTGGCCGGCAATCGTGTTGCGATGGACCGCCTCGCGTTCCGTGGCTTCCATGCGCGTCTCGGCGCGAATCTCCGCGGTGACGGCCGCAGCATCGCGGCGGAACGGTATGACCTGCACGAGCGGCGTGCCCTTCTCGACGCTATAGAGGCCATCCGGCGCCGTCGCGAAAAATGGAAAATGGATATGCGCGGCATAGGTATCGGTATCGACGATGCCTGCAACGCATTCAAACGGCTGCCCCGGACGGTTGAGCGGCGGCAGAAACAGGCAGCTCCAGCCTGGCGGCGTGCGGATCGACCAATAGTTATGAAACTTGCAGGGCGGGGCGGGCTCCCTCGGATTTCCAGCCACCTGGTGGGCGCCGTGGTTGCTGACCATGACCCTGTCGAACTCCCAGCCCGCCTCGACACTGCGGCCGTTGTCCTTGATTTCCAGCCTCACGGTTGCGGCGATCGGCAGGATCCAGCCGGTCGTCATTGCATCGAGAAAGGGCATGCAGCGTTTGACCGTCAGGCCGTTGTTGGTGGTAGACAGATGCGCTTGATCGACAGCGGACAGCTTGCGGAACCAGTCCGGCAGGACCGCCTTAGCCGGGACCGGCGGCGCGATGACGCCGCTATCTTCCGGCCGGCAGAGAAAGCGGATCGCCCGCGGTTCTTTCTGCAGAAAATGAAACATCCCGGTTCTCCTCTTGAATGGCACGGGAGAAACGGGCCGGCGCGACTTCTATTCCGTCCGCGACTGCGATTGCGAGGGAGCCGGAGGACGCGCGCCTAGTGCATGTCGCCCAAAAGTGTGCGGCGGTTTTGGGACGACGACATGCACAAAACAAAGACCTAAAGCGCGATGCACGAATTCGATTGAACGCGACGCGCTTAGAGTCGGGAGCCGGCGCTGTCACTCGCCGTGTCCTGGCGCGAGCCCGTGAGGCGCGCTTTCACTTTCTCGCGGATGGTCTGGATCAGAACATAAAGCAGGGGAATGAGGAGGAAGCCGGCGAGCGTGCCGACCAGCAGCCCACCGAACAGCGTCATGCCGATGGCGCGGCGGCTGCCCGCGCCGGCGCCCGTGGCGATGACGAGGGGAACGACACCGAGGATCGAGGCCATTGCCGTCATGAGGACAGGCCGAAACCGCTGGGCTGTCCCGGCGGCAGCAGCTTCGCGCGTCGTCATTCCCTCTTCGCGCCGTTCCTTCGCGAATTCCACGATGAGGATGGCGTTTTTCGCGGCAAGCCCGATCAAGAGGACAAGCCCGATCTGGGCATAGATGTTGAGGTCGATCGAGGTGAGCATCAGGGCCGCCAAGGCGCCAAGCACGGCGACGGATACTGATAGCATGACCGCCACAGGGACGCTCCAGCTCTCATATTGAGCGACGAGAAACAGATAGGTGAAGACGATGCCCATGAGGAGAATGACGGCCGTCTGGTTCCCGGCCTGTTGCTCCTGCAATGCAAGCCCCGTCCACTCGAAGCCGAATCCCTCGGGAAGGGTGTCCTCGGCAAGGGACGCCATGATCGCCAGCGCCTCACCCGTGCTGGTGCCCGCCGCCGCCTGGCCGTTGATCGAAACCGACGGAAAGAGATTGTAGCGGTTGATCGCATTCGAGCCGTATGTGGTTGAAATGGAGAGGAGCGATTGAAGCGGCACCAGCTCTCCATTGCGGCTGCGCACCCGAAGCCGCTGGATGTCTTCGATGCGGCTGCGGAACTGTGCTTCGTCCTGGATGCGGACCTGATAGACGCGCGAGAAGATGTTGAAGTCGTCGACATAGGACGAGCCGAGATGGGACTGCATGGCGTTGAAGATGGTCGCCGGCGAGACGCCGAACAGCTCGGCCCGGCGGCGGTCCACGTCGAGAAAGACCTGCGGCACATCCGCGGAGAACGTGCTGAAGACGCCGGTGAGGCCGCCGGTCTGGTTCGCTTTGACGATCAGGCCGCGCATGGCCTCCGCAAGCTCCTGCTGGCTCTGGCCGCCCCGCGCCTGGAGCCTCAGGTCGAAGCCGCCGGTTGCGCCGAGTCCTGGGACGGCCGGCGGGTTGAACGGCACGACCAGGGCTGTCGGAAGCTGCGCGAACTCGCCGCGGAGGTGGCTCATGATCCCGTCGATGCTCTCTGCCGGGTTCCTGCGCTCGTCCCAGGGGTTCAGCGCGGCTATCACCATGCCGGCATTCGATCCGCCACCGCCCACCACGCTGTTGCCGGCGATGCCGACCGCATTGGCGACCCCGGGTGTGCGCCGGAGAATTCCCACGACGGCGTCGAGCGTCTGCTGCGTCCGTTCAAGCGAAGCGGCATTCGGCAATTGCACGTTCACGAAGAGGTATCCCTGGTCTTCCGCCGGCACGAATCCGGTCGGAAGCGCGCGGAACAGCCCGTAGAGCGCGCCGAAGATCGCAAAGAGAAACATGATCGCGATGACGAGCTTGCGCGACGTCCGCGCGAGCAGGTTGAGATACCATGTGCGTGTAACGTCGAGACCCCGATTGAACCGCCCGAAGATACCTGCGCGTCGCTCTTGCGGCGGTCCGAGCATGAGAACGCAGAGGGCCGGGCTGAGCGTCAGGGCGTTGATTGTCGAGAAGGTGATCGTGACCAGGATCGTCACGGCGAATTGGCGGTAGAGCTGGCCGGTGATTCCGGCGAGGAAGGCGATCGGCACGAACAGTGCCGCGAGCACGAGTGTGGTCGCGACGATCGGGCCGGTGACTTGTCCCATCGTCCGTCGGGTCGCGGCGCGCACGTCGAGGCCCTCGTCGCGCATCACGCGCTGCACGTTCTCGACGACGATGATCGCATCGTCGACGACGAGGCTGATGGCCAGAATGACTGCGAAAAGGGTGATGGTGTTGGCCGAATAGCCAAGCAGGTAGAGGACCGCGAAGCCTCCGATCAGGGATACCGGGATCGTCAGCGTCGGTATGACGGTCGCACGCCAATCCTGGAGGAAGAGGTAGGTGACGGCGACCACGAGCGCGAAGGTGATCGCGAGCGTAACGCCGATCTCCCTGATGGTTTCTGTGATGAAGGTGGTGGTGTCGAAGACGACCGCATAGGCGACGTCCTCGGGGAACTGCCCGGACAGGCGGTTGAGCTCCGCGAGCACTGCCCTCGACACCGCGAGCGCGTTGGCGTCGGAACTCTGGTAGACAACGACCGTTGCGCTCGGCTGGCCGTTGAAGGTCGATGTCGTATCGTAGGACTGCGCGCCGAGCTCCACACGCGCGACATCGCGCAGGCGGACAATGGCGCCGTCCGCATTGGTGCGAACGATGATGTTTGCGAAGTCCTCCTCGCTTGCAAGACGCCCCTGGGCCAAGACGGTCAGCTGCAGCTGCTGACCCGAAGCGGCGGGCGGTGAGCCCAATTGTCCGGCGGATGCCTGGACGTTCTGCGCTTGGATGGCACTCGTCAGATCGGCGGCCGTTACGCCGAGCGCCTGCATCCGGTCCGGGTTCATCCAGATGCGCATGCTGTATGTCGGACCGAAAATTACAACCTCGCCTACACCGGGAACGCGTGCGACGGCGTCGCGAATGTTGATGGCGGCAAAATTGCTGATGAAGATCTCGCCGCGGCTCCCCTTCGGGGAATAGATCGCGATGCCCATCAGCATGCTGGAGGAGCGAGCTCTCACGGACACGCCGGTCTGCGTGACGGCGACGGGAAGGCGCGGCGTCGCGAGCGCCACCCGGTTCTGGACGTTGACCTGTGCTATTGCCGGATCGGTGCCGACCGCGAAGGTCACCGTCAAAGAGTAGGTGCCGTTGTTCGTGCTCGAGGACGACATATAAAGCATGTCCTCGACGCCGTTGACCTGATCCTCGATCGGCGCCCCGACGCTTTCCTCGAGCACGTTCGCATTGGTGCCGGGATAGCTTGCGGTCACCTGGATCTCAGGCGGAGTGATCTGCGGGAACTGCGCGATCGGAATCTGTGAAAGCGCCAGCGCGCCCGCGATGGTCATCACGACCGCGATCACCATCGCAAAGCGCGGACGGTCGATGAAGAAGCTCGACAGGTTCATTGGCTTGACCCGCCCGGCATTGAGGTGGACGCGGCCGCCGGTGCCGTTTCGTCGGGGGATATGTTCTCGGTCTTGACAACGGCTCCCGGCGAGACGCGTTGAATGCCCTGGACGATCAGCTTTTCGCCGCCTTTCAGCCCCTCCTCGACAACCCAGTTGTCACCGACCTGCCGAGAGACGCGGATGCGCTGCAGGCTGGCGCGGTTCTGCTCGTCCACCAGAAGCACGAAGCGGCCGTCCCGATCCTGCCCCACCGAGCCGACAGGGGCGACCGGACGCAGCTCCGGCTCTGCCCGACGAACGACGACGGTGACGAATTGTCCCGACATGAGAATGGACCGGGGATTGGCAAACAGCGCCCGGATCGCAAGCGTGCCCGTCTGCACGTCGACTTCGTTTTCGAAGAATTCGATTTCCCCCCTCTCGGTATAGGGCTCGCCATTGGAAAGGCGCAGTCTCGGCACGAAACCTTTTGCGAGTTCATCCTTGCTGGCGCCGGCGGCCCCCCGCAGATCGAGGACAGAACGATCGCTGACCGAGAAGACGACGCGGATCGGGTCCGTCTGAACGACGCGAGCGAGCGGCGCTGACGCCGGGCCGACAAGGCTCCCGACGGCGAAGGCGGCCCTGCCGATCCGGCCGCGGAGCGGGGATTTCACGTTCGTGTAGGCGAGATTGAGCTCCGCCTGGCTGACCCGGGCCTGTGCGGACAAGAGGTTCGCCCGAGCCGTATCGCGCGCTGTCTCGCTGTCTTCGAGTACCGCCTGCGACACGGTGCGTTCGCTCAATGATCGATTGCGCTGGAACTGGCGCTCGGCGCTGTCGAGTGCGGCCCGCGCGCTTGCGAGCGCGGCCCGAGCATCCGTGAGCGCGATTTCGTAGGCGGTCCTCTCGACGACGAAAAGGTCCTGGTCCTTCTCGACCGTCTGTCCTTCGGAGAAGAGTCGGTCCGCGAGGAATCCCTCAATCCGAGTCCGAATGTCCACGGCATTGAGAGCCTCGACCCTGCCGACGAACTCGAAGCTCGGAGACACGTCTTCGAGCGCAACGGTCATTACCCCCACCAAGGGCGTATCCTGGGCAAAGGAGGCAGCGGCCGAGCAGGCCAGGAACATGCCTGCGCCGAGGAGAAGTCCGGCCGATAGAGAAGTTGTCGTGCACATCGGAGACCCCGCTTCGAATTTCCGATTTCACTTCCGCAAGAAAGTATGCTGCCGCTGTGGTTACCTCGGTATTCGGATACGCCGATCGTCGCCCGACGGAGCTTTGCTGCCCAATGCCGAAGTCGCGATGGCTGACGACATCTCTAAAAAGGTCGGTCGTTTCATCTACATGGTGACCTCTTTCGGTAGGCTGCAGGAGCGCACTTCAGGAAGAGGCATGCACGTTCATGGGATGAAAGACGGGCTACAACGCCAAGAAGTGCGTTCCCGCCATGCCGACAAGTTATACGCGCAAGTTGCACCCCGTATCAACAAGAAATGAACGCTCCAGTATGTGTGGCGAGACCGGTCGCAGCCGGCAGCCGCGGTTCGCGACCCGAAGAACTATTTCGGTCCGACGTCGCGCGAGGAACTGGCGACGAGCTTCATCGCCGCAGCCAAGAGAAGTGCGGCGGCTGGCAGCACAAGGCCGTCCCAATCCGGCATCCCCTCGGTCTCCGCGACGACGGTCGCAAAGTGAACGACGATGTAGAGGATGATCACCTCGATGAAGAGGATCTTCATTTCCGCGACCGTGTTGAGGATCATCCATCTGGGCACCCTCTTCCTGACCTCGTCCGACACATCGATGACGAATCCAAACGTGATCGCATAACCGAAGATGGTGAGGACGATGCCGAAAAGGAACTTGTCGGTCGCATTCAACACGGCAGCGATCACCGAAAGGTCGGGCTCTGTTCTGACGAAGGTGAAGGCGTCGCGCAAGATAAGCGCGCCTTCAAGGAACATCAGCAGCGCGCCGCCCAAAACGCCCAGAGAGGCGAGGATCATGATGTAGCGGATGCTCAAGAAAAACGAGATCATTGGGCTTGCTGCCTTTCCGCTGCTGGTTGGGCGTTCATGTGCGCCACGCGATCTTTGACCGGGATCATCTTCGGTCCAAACCCTGCGTTTGAATGCGTCGGCGGACCGGCACCGGCTATCGCCGTTTCGACTGTTGCTCGCGGGCCGTTCAGAGGGGAGCATCGCGACAAGGTCTGGTCACAACCCCCATGAGTTTACAGCTTGAAGTTTTAATGCAAACGGTGCAAGGTTTTCACGCCACCACTCAAGGTGGGCTAATCAGCAAGTGCTTTTCAATCGCTCAGGCAACCGTTTCCAGTCGGAGGCCGTATGACCAGCACTGCTCAGAAGCTTTCGCTCTTTTCGCTCTCCGCCCTCGTCGTCGGCTCCATGGTGGGAGCGGGCATATTTTCCCTGCCGCGCACCTTCGGCAATGCGACTGGACCGTTTGGCGCCATCGTGGCCTGGTGCATCGCAGGGGCGGGCATGTTCACTCTGGCTCGCGTGTTCCGGGTGCTCGCGGAACGCAAGCCGGATCTCGATGCAGGCGTCTACGCCTATGCGAAGGCTGGGTTCGGTGCCTATGCCGGCTTCCTTTCAGCCCTCGGCTACTGGCTGGTCGGCTGCATTGCCGACGTGTCGTACTGGGTGTTGATCAAGGCGACTCTCGGCGCCTTCTTTCCGATCTTCGGCGACGGCAACACGGTCGCCGCTGTGCTTGTCTCCTCTGTGGCGCTGTGGGGCTTCCACTTCATGATCTTGCGAGGGATCAAAGAGGCGGCGGCCATCAACACTGTCGTCACCGTGGCAAAGATCGTCCCCATTGTAATCTTCATAGTCATCCTGCTCCGCGTGTTCGAGACCGACCTCTTTCGCGCCAATTTTTGGGGCGGGGCGGGCATGCCCGAGGCGAGCCTGTTCGAGCAGGTTCGTGCGACCATGCTGGTCACAGTTTTTGTGTTCATCGGCGTAGAGGGTGCGAGCGTTTATTCGCGCTACGCCCGCAATCGTTCCGATGTGGGCTTGGCCACGATACTGGGCTTCGTAGGCGTGCTGGGTTTGATGGTGCTGGTGACGCTGCTGCCCTACGCGGTTCTCGAGCGATCTGAAATTGCCAACATGCGGCAGCCGTCGATGGCTTCGGTGTTGGAATCCGTCGTCGGATCATGGGGCTCCGTCTTTGTCAGTGTCGGTCTGATCGTTTCCGTGCTCGGAGCGTATCTGGCGTGGTCGCTGATCTGCGTCGAGGTGATCTTCTGCGCCGCCAAGAACGGAGATATGCCGAGCATTCTCGCCAGCGAAAACAGCAATAACGTTCCCGCTGCGGCTCTGTGGCTGAGCAATGGAGTGATCCAGCTCTTCCTCGTCAGCACGTTGTTCTCGGAGGACGCGTTCCGTTTGATGGTAAACCTGACGAGCGCGATGGTTCTGATTCCATACCTTCTAGTGGCAGCCTACGGCTTTCTCGTTGCCTGGTGCGACGAGACCTATGACATCAGGCCAGAAGAGCGGTCCCGTGATCTGATTTTCGCCGGGGCCGCCACAGTCTACACGGCATTCATGATCTATGCCGGAGGCCTGAAGTTCCTGCTGCTATCTACCATCCTCTACGCACTCGGAACGGTCCTGTTCTTCTACACAAGGCGCGAACAGAAGAAGCCGCTGTTCAACCCTCGGGAATGGCTCGTCTTCATGGCTGCAGTGGTCGGGTGCCTGTTTGGCATCTACGGTCTCGTGACCGGCTACATCACCTTATAATTATTCCAGACACGACGACGAAGCCTCCCCGATCTTTCAGTCCAAGAGATGCTCGGCTCGCCCTACGCATGTTTCCTCAAGTCGCAGCCGATTCAAGCTAAACATGCTTAAAGTTGTGGCCGCATTTGGCAGATAATCGATTCCCTCTAGAAATTTTGAGAGATACACGCTAACATTGCGGCCTGAGATCCCCAGCATGTTATAGAAGTGGTGCCAGAAGCGGTTGACCGCTTCAAATCGAAATTCCACAGGCAAGACCACAAGTTCATCTGGCATCACGAGCGGTACCGGCTTTATTCGGCGTTCGCACCGGCGCGGGCGCCCTCCTACATTGCCAAACCCGGGAGTAGTGCGATGGCCACCAAGGCTGAGCAGAAGCTGTCCCTGTTCGCTCTGACCGGCATGGTTGTGGGTTCCATGGTCGGAGCAGGCATCTTCTCGCTCCCGCGCACATTCGGCATCGCGACAGGGCCGTTCGGCGCAATCATCGCCTGGTGCATTGCGGGCGGCGGCATGTACATGTTGGCGCGCGTCTTCCAGGCGCTGGCAGAACGCAAACCCGATCTCGACGCCGGCGTTTTCGCCTATGCCAAGGAAGGCTTCGGCGACTATCCGGGCTTCCTGTCCGCCTTCGGCTACTGGATCGGCAGTTGCATCGGCAACGTGTCATACTGGGTGCTGATCAAGTCCACGCTCGGCAATTTTATTCCTGCCTTCGGCGACGGCAACACCGTCGTCGCCATCCTCGTGGCCTCGGTCGGAATATGGCTCTTCCACTTCATGATTCTTAGAGGCATCCAGCAGGCAGCCTTTATCAACACCGTCGTGACTGTCGCGAAGGTCGTTCCGATCATCGCCTTCATCATCATCCTCTTCTTCTTCTTCAAGCTCGACCTGTTCCGGCTCAATTTCTGGGGCGGCGAGGGGATGCCGCAAGCAACCCTCCTCCAACAGATTCAGGCGACGATGCTGGCGACGGTGTTCGTCTTCATCGGCATCGAAGGCGCGAGCAACTATTCTCGCTATGCGCAGACACGCTCCGATATCGGCACGGCCACGATCATGGGCTTCATAGGCGTCAGTGCGCTGATGGTACTGGTCACGCTGCTGCCCTACGCCGCGCTGACGCGCCCCGAGATAGCCGCCATGGCCCAGCCTTCGATGGCCGGCGTGCTTGCAGCCGTCGTCGGCCCCTGGGGTGCGGTTTTCATCAGCATCGGCGTGATCGTCTCGGTGCTTGGCGCTTATCTAGCCTGGTCTCTGGTGTGTGCGGAAGTGCTCTACGTGGCCGCGCGCACGAACGACATGCCGCAGCTTTTTGGCACCGAGAACCAGAACAAGGTCCCCGCCGCCGCGTTATGGCTCACCAACTTCGTCGTCCAGTTGTTCGTCATCAGCACGTACTGGTCGCAGGACGCGTTCGCGCTGATGCTGAATTTGACCAGCGCAATGTCGCTGATCCCCTACCTGTTCGTGGCCGCTTTTGGGTTCCTGCTGGCGCAACGCGCCGAGACCTACGAAGTCAGGCCGCAGGAACGCAACCGCGACCTGATCATCGCCAGCATCGCCGCCGTCTACACGATTTTCATGATCATTGCCGGCGGCGTGAAGTTCGTCCTACTGTCGGCCCTTCTCTATGCCCCTGGCACGATCCTGTATTTCTGGGCCAGGCGTGAGCAGGGCAAGCAGGTCTTCAACACATCCGTCGACTGGTTGATTTTCGCGGCCGCGGTCATCGGCTGTATCGCCGCGATCATCGGCTTGTCCACCGGTTACCTGACGATCTGAACAAGGAGATGTGCCATGTCTTCTGAAAGCTCGAGCCAGCAGACGTTCGGTGTTCATTCTGAAGTCGGTCAGTTGCGAAAGGTGATGGTGTGCGCGCCCGGCCGCGCCCATCAGCGTCTGACACCCAGCAATTGCGACGCTCTTCTCTTCGACGATGTCCTGTGGGTGGACAACGCGAAGCGCGATCACTTCGATTTCATGACCAAGATGCGGGATCGCGGCATCGAGGTTGTCGAGATGCACAACCTGCTTGCCCAGACGGTGGCTATTCCGGAAGCGAGGGCATGGATTCTCGATCAGCAGGTCGTTCCCAACCAGGTCGGTCTCGAACTCGTCGCGGAGATCCGAAGCTATCTCGAAGGGTTGCCCGACCGGGAGCTTGCCGAGACGCTCATCGGCGGCCTTTCCACGCTCGAGTTCCCCGACGCCATCGGCGGAGAGACGCTCAGGCTGATAAGGGAGGCGGCTGGAGTCGCGGAATATCTGCTACCGCCCCTGCCAAACACGCTCTATACGCGCGACACCACCTGCTGGATTTACGGTGGCGTCACGCTGAACCCGCTCTACTGGCCGGCGCGACACGAAGAGACATTGCTCGCCAGCGCGATCTATCGCTTTCACCCGGACTTCGCGGGAAAGGTCAAGGTCTGGTGGGGGGACCCCACCCAGGACTGGGGCCTTGCCACGCTGGAGGGCGGAGACGTCATGCCGATCGGCAAGGGCGTCGTTCTGATCGGCATGAGCGAGCGAACGTCCCGGCAGGCGATCAGCCAGCTCGCCGCCCGGCTCTTCGCGGAGGGTGCCGCCGAACGGGTCATCGTCGCGGCCATGCCGAAGCTGCGCGCCGCCATGCATCTCGATACGATCTTCACCTTTGCCGACCGGGACTGCGTGTTGATCTATCCCGATATCGTCAACGCCATTTCAGCCTTCTCCTACCGCCCCGGATCAAAGCCGGGAACGGTGGACCTACACAAGGACGAAGGCAGCTTCGTTGAAACCGTTCGAGATGCGCTCGGCCTCAAAGAGATGCGCGTGGTCGAGACGGGAGGTACCGACTACATGCGCGAGAGAACGCAATGGGACAGCGGTGCGAATCTCGTCTGCGCTTCGCCCGGCGTCGTCTTCGCCTATGATCGCAACACCTATGCAAACACGCTGTTGCGAAAGCAGGGCATCGAAGTGATCACCATATCCGGTGCGGAACTGGGGCGTGGCCGCGGCGGTGGCCATTGCATGACCTGCCCCATCGTGCGGGACGCCGTCGACTACTGATGAAGCGGGCGCGCTGTTCTCGTTGAATTGTCACGCGAAGCAAGCCTCCACGAGGCGCTGTCGTTTCCTCAGGCTGTGTCTCGTCGTGGTATGATGCTTATTCCGCCATCAGCCTCGAGAACCGCAAACTTGATCTCTTCAAGGCGGGCGAGACCCTGTTGCTCTCTCGCGGCGACCAATATGTCGTCTATGCTCACCCTCGCTCTTCTTAGCGCCTGATCATCGATTTCGCCGTCCGCAATGAGAACGGTCGGTGTGCCGTCGAGGAGCAGTGCGACCTTGGGCGACCATTGTTTGAAGTAGGAAAGCACGATATCGACGCTGAACAAGGTGAGGATAAGCAGTGTGGCGTTGACGATCGAAAAATCGTCGCCGAGCAGCGCTTGCTGGGTCGTTTCGGCGATGATCAGCAACAGCACGAAATCGAAAGGCGTCATCTGCCCGACCGTCCGCCTTCCGGAGAGGCGCAGAACGATCAGCAGGACGAAGTAGACGGCGATGCCGCGAGCTACGGATTCCATCGAATTCCTCCCTCAGTCATGATGATTTCGGGCCGGAAGGCAGCGCGCATGTCCTTTCCTCAACTCGGCTAGGGCCAGACGATCGTTCGCACTGATCGCATTGGCTCCCCGTTGACGCTGACCTTGTAGACAACGCTGCCGGGCCGTTGGGAGCGCACGTGAACGGTCAGAGCGAGGGGTTGCGGCGTAGGGGACTTGAAGTGGTAAACGGTCCCGTCGCCCTCTCCTTCGGTAAAGAGTGGCGGCGGCTCGATGTCTTCCACTTGGAAGGTCTGGAAGAACGCGGAGGTCAAAGCAAGACGTTTGTCTCCATCGCCTGCCGCCAGCGACACGTGCAGCGTGTCCGATGCTTGCCAGCGGCTGAATCGAGGAATCTCGACGAGGCCGCCTTCAAAGGCGAGCGCCTGTCGGGCGAAGTAACCACTGGAGCCGGTCAGGCCGAGAACTGCCAGAAGGAGAATACAGCCGAAGCCGATCCAGGCGATCCGTTCCACCCTCCAGAACGACTCCTGGAACTCTCGATGCTCCTCAAGTTGCAGTCCATCGTCGCGAACCGGCGGTTGATCCAAGGCGTACCTCCATGAAGCATGGTTCAACGTTTCGGATCGGAGGAATGTTCCAGTTCGTACGGAGGCTCGGCGACTCCGGCCGGGCCGCTCGCGCGCTCCCCTCACTGCGGCGCGTCACCGGGTCCGACTACCGGTGCGATCTCCATCTGCGATGGCCTCGGAGGCTGCGAGCCGCCGGCGGGGGAGGGGGCCGGCTCACCGGCCACGGCTCCGGCCGGACGTGGCGCTTGGCCGGCGTCGCTGGTGATCGCCGGACTTCTCTGTCCGTCCGTGCCGATCGGGCCTGGCGTCACCGAACCATCGGCGGCCGCGACGCGCCATACGGTGTTGCCGGCGTCGTCGGCAATGAGGAGTGCGCCGGTGCCGTCGATCGCAACGCCGACCGGTCGGCCACGCGCCTGGTCACCCTCGATGAAGCCGGTCACCACGTCTTGAGCCTTTCCGGCTGGCCTGCCGTTCTCGAACGGCACATAGACAACCTTGTAGCCATTGAATTCATCGCGGTTCCAACTGCCGTGCTCGCCGATAAAGGCGCCGTTGGCATAGGGCGCCGGCAGGGCGGAGCCGTTCGAGAAGACGAGGCCGAGTGCGGCGACATGGCTCGAAAGCGCGTAGTCGGGGGCGATCGCCTTCTCCACCATGTCCGGGCGCGGCGGGTGGACCCGTTCGTCCACATGATCGCCAAAGTAGCTCCACGGCCAGCCGTAGAAACCGCCTTCCTGCACCGAGGTCATGTAGTCCGGCACGAGGTTTGGCCCAAGTTCGTCCCGCTCGTTGACGACGGTCCAGAGGGCGCCGCTCTCGGGATGGAAGATCAGACCGTTCGGATTGCGCAGGCCCGATGCAAAGACGCGGGCAGCGCCCGTTTCCCGCTCCACCTGCCATATGGCCGCGCGGCCCTTTTCGGCTTCGAGTCCATGTTCTGCGACATTGGAGTTGGAGCCAACCGAGGCGTAGAGATATCGCCCGTCGGGGCTGAGCGCGAGGTCCTTGGTCCAATGATGGTTGATCGGACCGCCGGGAAGCGGCGTCAGCACTGTCGGTTGCGCGGTGATCTCCGTCTGCCCGAGCGGATAAGGATAGGCAAGGATCGCGTCGGCGGCCGCCACGTAGAGCGTTCCGCCGTACCACGCGACTCCGAAGGGCGAGTTGAGACCGGTCAGAAGATCACGGCGTTCGTCGACCTGCCCGTCACGATTGCTGTCGCGCAAAAGCGTAATGAGATTGCTCTCCTTCTCCGGTTCGTCGCCGCCGCCACGGGCCATCGACATGATCCAGCCGCGGATCAAGTCCTTGGGCCGCGAGACCGGCTTGCCCGGAGGCTCGCGCGACTGGACGACGAGCACGTCGCCGTTTGGCAGCGTATGGACCGTGCGTGGATTGGCGAGGTCCGTCGCATAGGCGGTGACGGTGAGGTTTTCGGGCACGGTTGGCGTCTCGCCGTCCCTCCAGCCGACGACCTCGGCGACTTTCATGTCGGGCAAAAGCTCCGAGATGGGCTCCGGCAAGACGGGGTCGGGGCCGATCTGCTGGGAGATGTCGAAATCGGTGCCGTCGTCGCTGCAGGCGGCAAGCGCCAGGAGAAGGAGGCAGCTTCCGGCGAGGGCGGCTGCACGAAACAAGGCGGAGCTGCTCATAAGTATCCCCCTCCGACATGCGTTCGATGGAGCATCGTGCGGTCAAGCAAAGCGATGAGGATGATGAGAAGCACCGTCGCCGCGGAGAGGACCAATCCGTAGGGGACGACTGCCCTCCAACCATCGGCGGCATGGACGAGATTGTTGACGAAGGCGAGGCCAAGGACGACCACATAGCCGACCGTGTGGAGCCAAATCGCCGCCGGCGCGCGACGCTTCGATCGAAACAGGAATTCCGCCACGCCGGCCAGGGCCGCTACGACGCCGAAAACCATTCCGGCGAAGAGCAGCCAGGCAGAGAAGTTCTGCCACATGCCATATCCGGTCTGCCAAAAGGCGATGTCGGTCAGAAGGGCGAGCGTGAAGCAGACGACTGGGAACGGCGCGAACAACGAATGGATCGGGCTGATGACGGTCGCGGCAGTCGATGGAGAGTTCAGGCTCATCGGTGCCTCCTATTCGGTCGCGGCTTGAAACCTCGGGCTCGCGCATTTGTTCCTTCACCGAATTCTCCGGCGAGACGAGGGGCCCCGCAACCCAGAGGAGGTGGCGGACTGGAACCATGGGGCGTCCAATCAGTTTCAGGTTCGACGCAGCAGGTTGATGCCGAGCACCGTATAGATCGTTGCGCCGGCCGGAACCGCTCGCGGCCGCGACCATGGGATCATAACGGAGCAGCTCCGCCGCTCAGAGGGTAGGGAGGAACGATGGGGCCGTTGGCGATGCACATGGGCGTGCACATCCTGCTGATGAACCTCGTCGCGCCGCTGGCGGCACTCGGAACATCGCGAATTCGGCAGGAGGGGCAGGAGGTCGCTGCATCCATGCTGTGGCTTGCGACCCTTGCGCAGCTCCTCGCCCTCTGGACATGGCATGCACCGCCCCTCCTTAACCGGGCGCTCGAATTCCCTTCGGTCCATTTGCTGATGTATGGCAGCCTGTTTCTCACTGCCGTCCTGTTCTGGTGGACAGTCTTCCGCTTCCGTCGGGAGCGCTGCTGGCAGCCGATCGTTGCTCTCCTCATCACCAGCAAGCTTTATTGCTTGATAGCCGTGCTTTTCGTCTTCGCGCCGAGAGCGCTTTATCCGAACATCGCCCACGCCCATCCGAGCGACGGCGCTCCGGTTTTGAACGCAACCTTGGCTGACCAGCAGCTCGCGGGGCTCATCATGCTGGCCGCCTGCCCGGCAACTTACGTCCTGGCCGCTATCGCCATCGGCGCGCGATGGCTCTTTGCGATGGAAACCGGCAAGCCCCAGCCGGACGTCAACCCGGGTGAAGAAGCGTGGAGTTGAAGAAGCTGCACTGGACGACGGTTGCGGCGGTGCTCGGCATGGGTGCCGCGGGGCTCGTACTCGCCGGCACCATTTTCGTGTCGTCCGGCATCTACAATGTCGCTGCCTCCAGCGGCCATTTGCGGATCACGACCTGGCTCCTCGCCATGGTCCGCGAGCGTTCGATCGACATGCGGAGCTTTCCGATCGAGGTTCCGCCGCTCGACGATGATGGGATGATCCGTCTCGGCGCCGCCCATTACGAAGGCGGCTGCGTGCCCTGTCACGGCCGGCCGGGCGAGGAAATGAACCCGATCGTGAGCGGCATGCTGCCCCCGCCGCCGAATTTGACCGAGGTCGGCAAGCGGCGCCCTCCGGAGGAAATCTTCTGGATCGTCATGCATGGCCTCAAATATACCGGGATGCCGGCATGGCCGAATACCGGGCGCGACGACGAGGTTTGGGCGGTCACGGCATTCCTCGCCACCCTTCCGGGCGCGGTGAGCGGTTACCCGGACTTTGCGGGCCTCGCCCGGGGCGGCGGCGACAAGCACGAAGGGCTGGCGAACGGCCGCACCTTCACCCGTTGTGGCCGCTGTCATGAAAGCGAGGGCACAGGCACCAATGGCAATCGCATCCCCCGACTTGCGGGACTACCGGAAGCCTATCTGCTTCGCAGTCTGCGGGAATATGCCGAGCGAACCCGCGCGAGCGGCGCCATGGAGCCGGTCGCCGACCTCTTGGATGACGGCCGGATGCGGGAGCTCGCGGCGTACTATTCGGCGCTTCGGCCGGTTGCGCCCAAAACGACCGTCGCGCCCGACCCGGAGCGGCTTCGGCGCGGAGAAGCCATCGCCATACGCGGTATTCCGCGACATGGGGTGCCGGCCTGCCTGACTTGTCATTCCGGGCGGCAATCATCCTATTTTCCGACGCTCGCTGGCCAGCATGCCGCCTATATCGCCGAGCAATTGCGGCTCTGGCAGCGAGGAGGTCGCGTCGGCACGGCTTACGGAAGAATCATGACGGTAGTCGCCGGGGCTCTGAGCGCCGAGCAGATCGAGGACGTCGCCGCCTATCTGGCGTCCCTGCCTCCGGGTGCTGCGCCTCCGGAACCGATGGCGGAGGTGAGCCGATGAGGTGCGCCAGGCCGTTCGCCCCGCTCGCCCTTCTCACGCTCCAAGATTGCGCCGGCGTCCAGTCGGCCTTCGATCCATCCGGCGCGGAGGCCGAGCGCATCAACGCCTTAAGCTGGCTGTTGATCCTGTCGTCGGTCGCGGTTCTCGTTGCGGTCTGCCTCATCACGGCCGGTGCGCTTTTCGGCAGCGAGCGCTGGCGCGCCCGCATTTCCGGCGAAAGGCTGGTGATCGGAGGCGGTCTGGTTTTTCCGATCCTGGTCCTCAGCATTCTCCTCAGCTACGGCTTCTACCTGATGGGACCCGGCTCGCCGGCGGGACGGGCGGACGGGCGATTGCGGGTCGAGGTCGTGGGCGAACGCTGGTGGTGGCGCGTGACCTATGTCGACGAGAGCGGTCGACGGGTAGAAAGCGCCAACGAGATCCGCCTGCCCGTTGGGCGGCCGGTAGGAGTCGAACTGACCTCGGCCGATGTGATCCACAGCTTCTGGGTCCCGCGCCTCGCCGGCAAGCTCGACATGATCCCGGGCCGAACCAACAGCCTGACGCTTCAAGCGACGAAGGCGGGAATCAGCCGTGGCCAATGCGCCGAGTATTGCGGCGGGGCGCATGCCTTCATGTCCTTCTATGTGATCGCAATGCCCGAAGACCAATTCGCCGCCTGGCTCGAGCAGGAGGCAGGCGACGCACAGATTCCGACCGGCGCGGACGAGACCGCGGGGCAGACGTTGTTCCTGTCGTCGGGCTGCATCGCATGCCACAGCGTGCGCGGAACCGAGGCGCGGGGCACGATAGGCCCGGACCTGACGCATGTCGGCAGCCGGCATTCACTGGCCGCCGCAACACTGGAGAACGACGTCTCGGCCTTTGCCCGCTGGATCCGCGACGGTGAGCACGTGAAGCCGGAAAACCTCATGCCGCCATACGACATCTTCACGGAAGCCGAGCTGGCGCAGCTCTCTTCCTATCTGGACCAACTGAGGTGACAGCCGATGCTTGATTTCACCGGCCTTGGCCTGTGGCTGAACCTGCCGATTTTCGCCGGAGCGGCTGTCTCGGTCTGGATGGCGGGCGTCCGTATCACGGGTCATGCCAATGTCATCAGCGAGAAGACAGGCGTCGGGCAGGCATTCATCGGCGTCGCGCTTCTGGGCGGCATCACGTCTTTGCCGGAACTGGCGGTGGCGGTGACTTCCTCGCTCAGCGGCGACGCCAGCCTCGCGGTCAACAGCATCCTCGGCGGCATCGCCATGCAGGTGGCGATCCTTGCACTCGCCGACGCCCTGATCGGCCGGAAGGCTCTGACGTCCGTCATTCCCGATCCGGTCGTGATGCTGCAGGGCGGTTTCAAGATCCTGCTCCTGTCGATCGTCACCGCCTCGATCGTGGTCGGCGATGTTGCGGTTCTGTCCACCGGCCTTTGGATGTGGCTGCTCGCCACGGTCACCGGCCTTGCGCTATGGGTCCTGTCGCGGGCGCAGCACGGCAGGCCCTGGATCGCCAATGACGAGGAGGTGACGCGGGAAAACGAGGAAGAGCGGGCGCGGCAGGAGGCGAAGGGGAGCAAGGCGCAATCCCTGAACAAGGCGGCGTCAGCCGCGGTCGTCTGCGGCGGCGTCATCGTCGTCGCAGGCTACCTGCTGTCGCGCACGGGCGACGCGATCGCCGAAGTGAGCGGGCTCGGCCAGAGCTTCGTCGGCGCGGTGCTCGTGGCGATCGCAACGTCGCTTCCGGAAGTGAGCACGGTCTTCGCCGCCACGCGGGCCGGTCTCTACACCATGGCGATGTCCGACATTTTCGGCACGAACCTCATCGATCTCTCCTTCCTTTTCGTTATCGATATCACCGGCGGCGCCGATGCGGTCATGAACGGCGCAGGTCGCTTCGAGGCTTTCGCCGCGCTGATCGCAATCACCGTGACGGCGATCTTCTTCATCGGCTTGGTCGAGCGGCGGGACCGCACGGTTTTGAGGATGGGCTACGATTCTTTCGCGGTCCTCATCATCTATCTGGCCGGCCTGGTGGCCCTCTATTTGCTGCGTGACACGAGCGGCGGAGGCGGATGATGGAGCTTCCCAACCCCGATCCCCGGCCTGAGGGAGAGGTCCGCGAGCTCGAGCGCATATGGGCGACGCCGCGCGGGTGGCGGTTGGTCACGGCCGTGAACAACACGATCATCGGCCTCCTCTATCTCGGCGTGGCGTTCCTCTTCTTCCTGATGGCGGGCGCGCTGGCGCTTATCATGCGCGCGCAATTGGCGGTCGGCGACAATCGCCTCATCGGCCAGGACCTCTACAATCAGATGTTCACCGTTCACGGAACGACGATGATGTTCCTGTTCGCGGTGCCGGCGATGGAGGCGCTCGGCGTCATGTTGCTGCCGCAGATGCTCGCCGCTCGCGACCTGCCCTTTCCGCGTCTCAGCGCCTTTGCAATCTGGGCCTATGTGGTCGGTGGCCTGGTCTTCTTCTCGACCATTTTCTACGATCTTGCGCCGAAAGGCGGCTGGTTCATGTATCCGCCGCTGACGCTCACGGAATATTCCCCGGGCGACAACGCCGATTTCTGGTTGCTCGGCATCGGCTTCATCGAGATATCGGCCATTGCCGGTGCGATCGAGATCGTCGTCGGCGCGCTCAGAACCCGGCCGCCGGGCATGTCGCTTTCCAAGATGCCGATCTTCGCCTGGACGATGCTGATCTTCGCCAGCATGATTATGTTCGCCTTTCCCGCGGTGATCCTCGCGACGATGATGCTCGAGATGGAGCGGGCGTTCGGCTGGCCCTTCTTCACCGCCGCGCTCGGCGGCGATCCGCTGCTCTGGCAGCACCTCTTCTGGTTCTTCGGGCATCCGGAGGTCTATATCATCTTCCTTCCGGCCGCGGGGCTCGTCTCGATGATCGTGCCGACCATGGCGCGCACGCCTCTGGTCGGCTATCGGCTGATTGTCGTGGCGCTGATCGGCATCGGATTTTTCAGCTTCGGGCTGTGGGTGCATCACATGTTCACGACCGGCATTCCGGCGCTGAGCCTTGCCTTCTTTTCGGCGGCCAGCATGACGGTCGCCATTCCCTCGGGGATTCAGGTCTTCGCCTGGATCGCGACGATCGCAGCCGGCCGAGAGGGGCTCCGCATGACGACGGCGTCGCTGTTTGTTCTCGGCTTTCTGTTCATCTTCACGCTCGGCGGGCTCACCGGCGTCATGGTGGCGATGGTGCCGTTCGACTATCAGGTGCACGACACCTATTTCGTCGTCGCGCATTTCCACTATGTGCTGATCGGCGGGTTCGTGTTCCCGCTGTTCGCCACCTTCTACTACTGGGCGCCGCTCTTCAGCCGGAGGCCCCTCTCCGAGACGCTCGGCCGGTGGGTCTTCTGGCTGATGTTCATCGGCTTCAACGTCGCCTTCCTGCCGATGCACCTGACGGGGCTCAGGGGCATGCCGCGGCGCGTCTGGACTTATCCGGGTGAATTAGGCTGGGACCTGTTGAACGCCGTTTCCACCGCAGGAAGCTACGTGCTGGGGGCGGGAGTCCTGCTTTTCCTGATCGACCTGGCCGCGAACTTCCGCATCGGGAAAGGCGGCATCGAAAATCCGTGGGGGGCGGGAACGCTGGAATGGCTCCCGAACGACGTCTACTCCACCCGCAGCATTCCCTGTGTCACCAGTCGTGAGCCCCTCTGGGACAGGCCGAGCCTGCCCCAGGAGGTGCAGGAGGGGCATCATTACCTGCCCAATGCTCCGACCGGCGGGCGAGAGACCATCGTCACCTCGCCGATCCATGCCCGCCCGCAATATGTCATCCAGATGCCGGGACCGGGCTGGCCCCCCTTCCTTGCCGCAATCTTCACGGCTGCCTGTTTCCTGCTGCTGACCGTGAAGCTAGTCACGATCGCGACGATTTGCGGGGTGATTGCCGTCGTCTTCTGTCTCGTCTGGGCCTGGGGCCTGGACCCCGGGCCGTCAAAGGGCGTGATCCAGGTCGCCAAAGGCGTACGCCTGCCAACCTATATGAGTGGACCGACATCGCATTCCTGGTGGGCCATGGTCGTTCTGATGTTCGTGGCAGGGTCCCTCTATATTGCCTACATCTTCTCCTACCTGTTCCTCTGGGTCGTGTCGCCGGAGGTCTGGGCACCGGCCGGGTCTCCGTCGCCGCCATCTGCTCGATGGCCGCTTTCTGCGGGCGCTCTGCTGCTCGCGGGATCGGGGATCGTATGGCTCGTCAGCCAAAAGCTGGAGAAGGTCGCCGCCTCGCGCGTTTCGGTCGCGGCTGCGCTCCTTCTGTCGCTCGCCTGCCTGGTTGCTTCGCTTGCGCTCGAGGTCGAGGGGCATCTGACGACGGGCCTGCGCCCCGGTGACAATGCCTATGGCGCGATGGTCTACCTCGGCGTCGTCCTTTTCGGACAGCTCGTCCTCGCTCTGGTGGTCATGGGGCCGTTCACCATAGCACGGCATGTGGCCGGCAAGCTCGATGCGGTACGCCGCGTGACCTTCGACAACTACATGCTGCTTTATCACTACACCGTCGCCCAGTCTTTGCTGGGGCTTGGGCTGATCCATGGTTTTCCGCGGCTGATCGGATAGGTGCATCATGAAGGAACCCGCCCCACAGCCTGTCAGGGAACCGCCGGTCGCCAGCGCCATTCTGTTCCTGCTGACCGGACCGATTCTTTGGGCGGGACATCTGACGCTCGTCTATGCGTTTCAGTCGGTGACATGCGCCATCGGCGCGTTCCCGTCGGCGGCAACGGTCATTCCGGCATTTGTTGCCCTGGCGACGCTTGTCGCGGCGATGGTCCTCCTCGTCGCCATATGGGCTCCCGAGAGGCTCACGCGGTATCGATCCGAAAGAGGCGAGAACCAGACCTTCTTGAGAGCCGTCTCGCGGCTGCTGAGCGTCCTGTCGCTCACGGGTGTCCTGTGGACCGGCTCGGCGGCATTTGCGCTCGACGCATGCGGCCGGCTGCGATGAAGAATTGAGCGGCTTCTCCGGCGCCCGCCATCGGGTCAGGGAACGATCCCCCGGCAAGCCCAGGCGACATTCGCAAAGGATCTCGGGCCGTCGGGCTGGCCGGCCTCGTACGCGTCGCGCATGGCAGCGTCGACGCGGGCGCGCCCGGCGGCATCGAGCGTCGCCACATATTTGCCGAGCGGCCCTTCGCCGGCGGCAATCGGCGCCCAGTAGTCGTCGAAGTTCCGGTAGTCCATCCGGATCATCAACTGCGTCTCCGTGACGTCCGCGAGACCCTCTTCGACAAAAGTCCGCTTCATTTCGCCCGGTCGCATCATCGGTTGAAAACAATAGCGGGCGCGCAGTTGCCGCCCTCCTTCGCTGAGTGCCGCCACCGTGTCGACCATCATGCGCATGCCGGGCATGCCGCCGAGATGATCCCACACGGCCGCGGCGACCACGCCGCCCGGCCGCACGACGCGGCGCATTTCGGCCACGGCCTTGCCCGCCTCCGGCACGAAGTGCAGCACCAGCAGCGCCAAGGCGCGGTCGAACGCGCCGTCCGCGAAGGGCAAGGCGCAGGCATCCGCCTGGCGGATGTTAATGCGCGGATCGGTGTTGCGCCGAGTCGCCTCCTCGACAAAGACGGGCGAATAGTCGATCGCGGCGACCTCGCTGAGATCGGCGGCCTTGGCGAGCGCGAAGGTCAGGCTGCCGGTACCGCAGCCGACGTCGAGGATCTTCTCGCCATCGGCAAGCCCGGCGAAGTCGATGAACGGGGTTGCTAACCTTTGACTCCAGCGGCCCATCAGCTGCTCATAGCCTGCCGCATTGTGGACGTTGAAGCTTGACGTCATCGAAGCCTCCCTGAGCTCAGCGCATCCTAGAGTAGATCGCGTGGTGGTTCTTGCCAAGGCACGAGAACGGACGCGATCGCCGGATCAGCCTTGCCGGACGGAGGCCCAACTTTCGGACCGTGCGCATAATGCGACGTCGCTCCCAGCTTGGAACAGATCGGCAATTGCGGCGTTTTGCGTTACGGGCGGAGATCGGCGATGTGGGCCTTGAAGGCGGCGATCGTTTTCGTGGCGGCCATTTTTCTGGCCGCGGGCGCTTTCTTGCTCTTCGCCTGGAGATCAGAAATTGCCGAAGATGCTACGGCTGGAGAAGCGAGTTTCGCTCCTGAGCTTGTCGCGAGGGGCGCGCAGTTGGCGGCGGTCGGCAATTGCATAGCCTGCCATACCTTGCCCGGCAAACCCGCGTTTTCCGGAGGCCTCGCAGTGCCGACGCCCTTCGGCACCATATACTCCACCAACATTACCCCCGATCGGGACACCGGCATTGGCGGCTGGAGCGAGGCTGCATTCGAGCGGGCAATGCGCGAAGGGGTGGACCGGGCGGGAAACCACCTCTATCCGGCCTTTCCCTATGATCACTTCACCCGCGTCACCGCGCAGGACAATCGCGCACTTTACGCATTCCTGATGACCCGCGCAGCCGTCAAGGCGGAGGCTCCGGAAAACGAGCTGCCATTCCCGTTAGAATTTCGTCCTCTCCTCGCAGGGTGGAAACTGCTTTTCCTTCGCCAGGGCGAGGTGGAGCCGGAAGCGGCTCGGAGCGAGGAATGGAACCGCGGGCGCTATCTCGTCGAGGGTCTCGGCCATTGCGGCGCGTGTCATACGCCGCGCAACGCGTTCGGTGCCGAAGACCGGGATCGGCACTTCGGCGGCGGCGAGGCCGAAGGCTGGCAAGCCTATGCGATCAATCCGGATTCCAAGGCTCCGATACCGTGGGATGAGCAGAGCCTCGCCTTTTATCTTCGCAACGGCTGGCACGAGTTCCACGGCGTTTCCCGCGGACCGATGGCCGAGGTAACCGGCAATCTTTCGCTCCTTCCGGACCGCGACATCGCGGCGATCGCCACCTACGTCGTTTCGGTCATGGGAGATCCGACGCCCGAGCGGGCGCAAAGAGCAGCAGAATTGCGCGAGCAGTTCGAAGCGGATCGGCTGGAGCAGACAGCCGACAGCCAGAGTTCCGTTGCGCTTGCCTCCGGCGGCCAGGCCGGAGAGACGCTCTATCTGGCCGCCTGTGCAAATTGCCACCAGGGCGCGCGGCGGCAGCCATTCGGAGGCCTTAACTTCGAGCTCAGCACTGCCGTCAATGCGCCGAACCCGCAGAACATCGTGAATGTCGTGCTGTTCGGGTTGCCGCCTGCCGACGGCGAGGCGAGCGCGGTGATGCCTGCGTTCCGGCATATCCTCAGCGACCAGCAGTTGGCCGACCTGCTCGCTTACATGCGCGAAAGTTTTTCCGATGAGCCGGCCTGGAGCGGGCTCGTCGAGCAGGTCGCGAACACCCGTTCCGGCGCGTACAAGGTAACAATCCGGCCGTCGGACGGCATAGAGAGGGCGCCGCACAATGTCGGCGCCGAGGAGGAGTGATGACCATATCGCTGACGGTCAACGGCAGCTCGCATGCGATCGACGCGGATCCGGCGACACCTCTGCTCTACGTCTTGCGCGATGACCTGGGCTTGAACGGCGCCAAATACGGGTGCGGCCTCGGGCAGTGCGGCTCCTGTACAGTCGTGGTCGATGGCGAAGCCGTGCTTTCCTGCATGGTGCCGATCATGCTCGTTGAAGGGCGCGAGGTCACCACGGTCGAGGGTCTGGGCACCATCGACGAGCCCGGCCCGTTACAGCAGGCGTTTATCGAGCTGCAGGCGGCGCAATGCGGCTACTGCATTCCGGGCATGATGATGAGTGCCCATGCCCTGTTGCGCAGAAAGGCGCAGCCGAGCGAGGAAGAGATCCGGGAAGCGCTGACGACCAATCTCTGTCGATGCGGAACCCATATGCGGATCCTGGCGGCCATCCGCCGAGCTGGAGAGCTGATGCGGGCCGCCTCTTTGCCCGGTCCCGATGAAGGGAGGACAGGCTGATGAGCATTCTTCAAGAAGAGGTCACCCGTCGTGGCGTGATCGCCGGTACCGGGGCGCTCGTCGTCAGCTTCTCACTCACCCGCGCATTTGCTCAGGACCTGGCGCCGGCGACACCTTTGACGCCACCCGTGACCTTGCCGGGAAGCCTGGACGATGAACGTTTCCTCGATTCCTGGATCCGGATCGATGCCGACAATTCGATAACCGTCTTCACCGGCAAGGCGGAGCTCGGCCAGGGCATCCGCACGGCACTTCTGCAAGTCGCTGCCGAAGAGCTGGACGTGAAGCCCGAGGATATCGTGCTCGTCACGGCCGATACCGGCCGTACGCCGAACGAAGGCTTCACCGCCGGCAGCCAATCCATGCAGAACAGTGGCACTGCCATCAGGAACGCCGCCGCGCAGGTTCGCGCGCTGCTGCTTTCGGAAGCGGCGAAGCGCTTCGCCGTGGCTCCCGCGGAGCTCAAGAGCGAAAACAGGACCGTGCTGGCAAAGGACGGGAGAAGCCTGACCTATGGCGAGCTCGTCTCGGAATTGATGCTGCACGTGGAAGCTCAGCCACAATCGACGCTGAAAGATCCTGGTGCGTTGCGGGTCATGGGCAAGTCTCTGCCTCGCGTCGACATACCGGCGAAGGTGACGGGCGGTCAGGCTTATGTGCACGATCTGCGCCTCGACGGCATGCTGCATGCGCGTGTCGTGCTGCCGCCGAGCCCGGCGGCGGAGCTCAGCGAAGTCGATGCGAGTGCTGCCGAGGCGATGCCGGGTGTCGTCTCGGTCGTGCGCGACGGCAATTTCCTCGCCGTCGTTGCGGAGAAGGAATTTCAGACGGTGAACGCCATGCGCACTCTGGCGGCGACGGCAAGATGGCAGGAAAGGGAGTCGCTTCTGGACCAGACCGATCTGCCGGCGGAGCTGCAAACGCTGGAACGCGAGGTCGGGACCGTAGCGGAAGCCGGCGTGCTCTCGTCCGGGGACAATCAATTCGAGGCGACCTTTATGCGGCCCTATCAGATCCACGGCTCGATCGGGCCCTCCTGCGCGGTCGCTCAGATGAAAGCCGATGGAAGCTTGGACGTCTGGTCCCACACGCAGGGCGTTTATCCCGACCGCGCCGCGATCGCCGAGATGCTGGCGATGCCGGAAGAGAAGGTCCATGTCATCCACATGGAGGGATCGGGATGCTACGGACACAACGGCGCCGACGATGCGGCGGCGGATGCCGCCCTCATTGCGACCAAGGTTCCGGGCAGACCCATTCGCGTCCAATGGATGCGGGAGCAAGAGCATAGCTGGGAGCCCTATGGCCCGGCGATGCTCATGAAGGTCAATGCGTCGCTCGACCGCGCGGGCAGGATAGCGAGCTGGGCCTACGACGTCTGGAGCAATACCCACTCGACCCGCCCCGGCGGTGCCGGCGCGCTTCTCGCCGCACGCCACAAGTCGCAGCCTTTCCAGCCGAAGCCGCCCGAGCTCAACATCACCCCGTCGGGCAACGGTGACCGGAACGCCAATCCGCTCTACGCCATCGCGAACAAGCGTGTGCTCTGGCATTTCCTGCCCGACATGCCGCTCCGCGTCTCGGCCTTGAGGGCGCTGGGCGCCTATGCGAATGTCTTCGCCATCGAGAGCACGATCGATGAATTGGCGTTGATGGCGGCGGTCGATCCGGTCGAGTTCCGGCTGCACCACATGGAGGATCCGCGCGCGCGTGCCGTCATCGAACTGGCTGCCGAGCGCTTCGGCTGGAACGGCCCGCAAATGCCGAAGAATCGCGGGCGTGGCTTCGGTTTTGCCCGCTACAAGAATCTCGCCGCCTATCTGGCGGTGGCGATGGAAGTGGAAGTCGAGCGGGAAACCGGACGTGTGCGCGTGGTGCGCGCCGTCTCGGCCATCGACAGCGGCGAGATCGTCAACCCGGACGGAATCCGCAACCAGACGGAAGGCGGCATCCTGCAATCGATAAGCTGGACGCTTTACGAGGCGGTGGCCTTCGACAGGACGAGGATCACCAGCACCGATTGGTCGAGCTATCCGATCCTTCGTTTCGCGAGTGTTCCCGACAGTGTCGAAGTGCATATCATCGAGCGCCCCGGTGAACCTTTCCTCGGCACCGGCGAGGCGGCCCAAGGCCCTGCGGCCGCGGCTGTCGCCAATGGGATCCGAAACGCTATCGGCAAACGGCTCTACGATTTGCCGTTTACCAGAGATCGAGTGCGAAGCGCCGTCGGACACGCTTGATCGCGGCTAGCCGACGGGAACACGCCGGTAGGCTCGGGCGCAGTTTTCCGGCGGGGGTTTATAGCGCGATTAATCGAAACATCGAGACATGGGAAATACGCCCCGGGGCTCGCTCGTGGCGCCGAGCTTGAGTGTGCGTCAAAGCCGTTTCGCCACTGCGGCTAAGCTTGCGGCGTCGCGCGTTCCAGACTGGTAGGCGCTAATCAACTTTGCGGCCAGCGCTTCAGCTTCTTCACACTTCGACGACAAGGCGCGTATTCGCAACTCGCTCTGGAAGACCCGTTGGATCATCTCCAGTTCGTCGGGACCGATTGGATCCCATTTGAAGTCTTTGACGGGGCTCATGAGGTTCCTTCCTTGCCGGACAGCGCCAGGTCCAGCTCCACGGAGAGAAATCTACGCTGCTTGATGGAGATGGCGAGTCATTACAGCGGCGAAGGGACTGTGGGTCTGATACCGTACGAAGCATGTCCGCGACAGCGGTGATCTTCCGAGCACGACAATCTCCTTCGTCGCAAGCGGGTTCGGATCACTCATATTAGAACGACCTGAATTGTTGCTTGTGCTATTGTGACTGGCTGGCCGCACATGCCGGAGCGGTCGGAGAGAGGGTCGAGGGGTCCTCTTGCTCATTTCGCAGGAGGAAGCCTGTGGCCGTTTCTTTTCCGAGCTCCGTGCGCAATCAGTTGCTGGCGATCCTCCCTGAGGCCGACTATCGGCAGATCGCGCCTGACCTCGAATATGTCGAGCTGCCAAGGGGATTGCTCCTGGCCAAAGCCGATGAAGCGATAGAGCATGTCTACTACCTCACGTCCGGCATAGGCTCCCTTGTCGCCTCCACACCCGAGGGCAACAAAGCCGAGGCTGGCATCTTCGGGAATGAAGGTTACGTCCCGACGTCCGCTGCAATGGGTGTCGAGCTCAGCGTCTACGACGTTATCATGCAGATCGACGGAGACGCTTACCGGATGGCATTCGGTGCATTCCGGAAGTGGATGGATGAGAACAGGAGTTTTGGAAGGGTGATGATCCGATGCATCGAGGCCTTCTCGATTCAGCTCACCTACACCGCGGTTTCGAATGCGGTGCACGGGGTGGACGAGAGACTCGCCCGTTGGTTGCTGATGTGCCACGACCGGGTAGAAGGCAACCACATTCCTCTGACGCACGAGTTCATTTCCCTGATGCTCGCCGTTCGCCGCCCAAGTGTCACGACATCGCTGCATGTTCTCGAAGGAAACGGGTTCATCCGCTCGGTAAGGGGGCACATCACCATCCGCAACAGGGAGGCTCTCGAGGAATTCGCTCGGGATGCTTACGGCAAGCCCGAGCAGGAATACCGGCGGCTGATGACTGGGCTCTTCTGAGCGTGAGGTCTCGCTCTCGCAAAAAAAGAAGGCCCCTCCAGGCGATTGCAAGAGGAGGAGCCAAGCCTTGATGTGCAATCCACGTAAGTGCGGGGTTGCGAGGATAGGGCGGCCGTGCCGATTGATCCAGCCGCCTCACATTTGCGTACGATAGCGGACGAAACGCTCCTAGCTCTCGCTTGTCCTTTGCCCGCCGTCAGTGCGGCGGGCATCGGTCCCGTCAGGCCTGGACATGAGGATTTTGTCGTTCGTCCCACAAGGCCCAAGCGGATATCGCTGCAACCAGCAGACCCAGGACGACATGTGTCCATCGGGCGTTGACATTGGTGGCGAAATCAAGCAGCCACGGCGCAACGACAAGCCAAATCCCGAACACCATGTTCGCCCATTCCTCCCACTCCGAGAACACGGTCAGCGTCGCGAGTGCCAAGGCACCCAGGACAACGGCGCCAATCCACGCGCTCCAGGCGGGCACGGACTCCGTCGCAAAGCCCAGGAGCCAAGGCGAGACGAAAAGAGCGACGGCGAGGATGAGGTTCATCCAGTCTTGCGGTTTCTTGTTTTCCATCAGCGCATTTGCCATGACAACCTCCACGGATGAAGCTTGAACAAAGCATGCGCGCGATGCGCGCCAGATTCAGATAATTAAAGCATAGTGACGTTCAATACCCGGGCGCAAACGCATGGAGGCTCCTTTAGTGAAAAGGGGGACGGCTTTCGTCAGTGGAGGAGTGGATAGGGCGCGGCCGCTCAGGTCCGACGCGCGGCGGTCTTGGGGGTGTCGCGCTCGCGGTCTTCGACTATGGCGCGCAACTCGGCTTCGGTGATCGTCTCCCGCTCCAGAAGAAGCTTCGCCGATTGCTCGAGGATGGGCCGGCGGTCCTTGAGCAGGGCGACGGTACGCTCGAACGCGTCGTCGACGATCCGGCGCACTTCCTTATCGAGGATCGCGGCGGTGTCTTCGGAATAGTCGCGCTCGCTCGGCCCATAGTAGAGCGGATCGGGCGTCAGCATCGATCGGCGATCCCGCTCGAGTGCGACATGGCCGAGCTTCTCGGTCATGCCGTAACGCGCGACGATCGCACGCGCGATGTCGGTGACCTTGACGAGGTCGTCGGCGGCTCCCGTCGAAAGATGGCCGAAGACGATCCATTCGGCGGCGCGCCCGCCGAGCAGCACGGCCATTTTGCTCTCCAGTTCCTCCTTCGTCATCAGGAACCGGTCCTCCGTCGGCCGTTGGATCGTATAACCGAGCGAGCCGATGCCGCGCGGGATAATCGAGACCTTGTGCACCGCGTCGGCCCCCGGCAGCGCCATCGCCACGAGCGCATGGCCCATTTCGTGATAGGCGACGATCTCGCGCTCCCGCGGATTGAGCAGCCGGTTGCGCTTCTCCAATCCCGCAATGATGCGCTCGATGGCGTTGTTGAAGTCGTCCATGGTCACGGCATCGGCCCTGCGCCTCGTCGCAAGCAGCGCCGCCTCATTGACGAGATTGGCGAGATCCGCTCCGGTGAAGCCGGGGGTGAGCGCTGCGATCTGCTCCGGCTGCACATCGTGCGCGAGCTTGGCCTTTCTAAGATGCACGTTCAGGATCTGGACGCGTCCCTGCTTGTCGGGGCGGTCGACAAGGACCTGGCGATCGAAGCGTCCGGCGCGCAACAGCGCCGGATCGAGGATCTCCGGCCGGTTGGTGGCGGCAATGAGCACAAGCCCGGTCGAGGGGTCGAACCCGTCGAGCTCGACCAGCAACTGGTTGAGCGTCTGCTCCTTCTCGTCGTGTCCGCCCGCCATCGGACCGATGCCGCGGGCGCGACCGAGCGCGTCGAGTTCATCGATGAAGATGATCGCGGGTGCTTTCGCCCGAGCCTGTTCGAAGAGATCGCGCACGCGCGCGGCGCCGACGCCGACGAACATCTCGACGAACTCCGAACCGGAGATGGAGAAGAACGGCACTCCGGCTTCACCGGCGACGGCTCTCGCAAGCAGGGTCTTGCCGGTGCCGGGCGGCCCCACGAGCAGCACGCCCTTCGGCATGCGGCCGCCGAGCCGGCCATAGCTTTTCGGCTCCTTCAGGAAGTCGACGATCTCCTTCAGTTCGTCCTTGGCCTCGTCAACCCCGGCCACATCCTTGAACGTCACGCCGGTATCGGTCTGGACATAGATTCTCGCCTTCGACTTGCCGATCTGCATCAGGCCGCCGCCCATCCCGCCCGCCATGCGCCGCAGCATGAACATCCAGAGGCCAATGAAGATGATCGCCGGAAGCACCCAGGAGAGGAGGTCGCGCAGTAAGGTGTTCTCGATCTGCCCCGTGACGACGACGCCGCGCTCCTGCAATTGCCGGGCAAGGTCCGGCTCGACGCGGGTGGTGATGAACATCGGCTTGCCGTCCTGCGGGCTCTTGAAGGTGCCCTGGATGAAGCGGTCGGAGACCGCGACCTCCGCGATCTTGCCTTCGGCGAGGTAGGTTTCGAACTGGCTGTAAGGTATTTGCGCGACCTGGGTTGCGGTCGTAAAGATATATTGGAACAGCATCAGGACGAAAAAGGCCGCGACCCAGTACCAGATGTTGAACTTCGTCAGCTTGTTCATCGTAACGACCGTGTCTGGCTGGCGGCGGCCGCCGTCTCAGCGGTTCCAGTCCCAAAAAGCCATCTGCTTCCCCACGGAAGAACGCCGCCGGCTCCAGGCAGTTCCCTTAAGTGATGTCGTGTTCTGCCGGCGAAGGGCGCGAGCGATGCGGGCCCTTCGCCGACGCTCTTTCTAGTGACTTACCGCCAAGTGCCGGTCGCGAGTGCAAAGGGTGACCACTCGGTGAAATCGTAGCGGATCGGCAGCGCGTCGGAGCGCCAGACGATCCGGTGCGGGCGGAAGCGCCAGTAGCGTTCGGCGCCTTCGAGGTGCTTGCCTTCCGGTCGATCGGACAGGAGTTCGACCTCTCCGGTCATTTGCAGAAGGCCACCCGTCGAGAAGTCTGGGAAGACAAGCCCGGCGCGTGGATTGAGTGCGATATTGCCGAGCGTGTTGAAGAAGCGGTTGCCAAGGAAATCCGGGATCGTCAGCCAGCCGTCTTCGCCGACATGCACGAATCCCGCGCGGCCACCGCGGTGGGAGACGTCCACCTGTCGCCCAGCGGGGAGGTCGGCATAGGTGGCGACGAAGAACGTGTCCGCCTGTTCGATGAGCGCGCGCTGGGCGTCGTCGAGTCCCCTGCTCACGATCGGAGGCATCGCCGGCGGCTCCGACGGATCGCGCACGACACGGACCTGCCGGAGCTGGATATATTTCGGACAGTTGCCGAAGCTCTGGTGCACTTCGAGATCGAAACCGCGCGCATGGCGGCTGAGCGTGCCGTTCAGCCGATTGCGGCGACGCGTGCCGAGATCGATGCCGAGGAGGGCGAGGGAGGCGCCATCCTCCATACCCGCCTCGGCAGGATCTGACGGTTCCCGCGCTAGCTCGACGGTGAGCCTCAGAGCATCCGGCGCATGGAGGAATCCGGGACGTCCCGCCCTTAGCGTCGCCCAGACATCGCCCTCCCGGTCCACCGCCCCCAGCACCACCATCGGCAGAAGGGGATAGAACTCCCGATGCTGATCGATCAGGTGATCGCGCAGGACTCGGCGCCCGACCTCGTCCATGCGAACATCGACACCGAGCAGCCTTTGCAGGGCAATCTCGCCCTGATGCCAGGGCGAAGGAGCGGGAGCGTCCATGACAATGTCTCTCAGGCTGCCAAACCGACCGGGGTCTTCTGGAAATCGACAAAGCCCGGCAGCGCCTCGATGCGCTCGAGCCAGCCGCGAATATTCGGATAACGCTGAAGATCGACGTCGCCTTCGGGGGCACGCGCGACGTAGCTATAAAGCGCGACGTCGGCGATCGTGGGCCGGTCGGCGGCGATCCAGCTTCGGTTTTCCAGCGCCGCCTCGATCAGCTCCAGGATCGCATGGGAACGCGGAATGACCTCTTCCGGCCGGTAGGGCGCCTTGAACACGTTGATGAGGCGCGCCTGCGCCGGGCCATGGGCAATCTGGCCCGCGGCAACCGACAGCCAGCGCTGAACAGCCGCCGCGCCTTCGGCGTCTTCCGGCAGCCAGTCCGTGCGGCCCGTCTTCTTCGCGAGATAGACGAGAATGGCGTTGGAATCGCAGATGATTGTGCCGGCGTCATCGAGCACGGGAACCTGGCCGAAGGGGTTGAGCTTGAGGAACGTCGCTTGCTTGTGTTCTCTCTTGGCAAGATCGACGAGTACGAGCTCATGCTCGATCGCGAGCAGCGAGAGAAAGAGCCGGGCGCGATGCGCATGGCCGGACAGGGGATGATAGTAGAGCTTCATTCTTGCCTCCTGCAGAAGATTGGAACAGCCGCAAGAATGATTATTGCTTCAGCGCTTGATAAGCCTCTCTAGATACACTAGACCATTTCACATTACGCAATAATGCTTCCATAGGAGGGCTCGGTGGATCGCTGGCAGGCGATGCGGATCTTCGTGCAGGTGGTGGAAAGCGGCGGGTTTGCACCTGCCGCCAAGGTGCTGCATATGAGCCCTCCATCGGTCACGCGGGCGATCGCAAAGCTGGAGGAGATGATCGGCACGCGGCTCCTCGTTCGCACCACCCGTTCGCTGAAAATGACGGCGGCGGGCGAAGGCTACGTGGCCGATTGCCGGCGCATTCTCGCGGAGATCGCGGAGGCGGAGGACAACGCGGCGGGCAGCTTCACCAAGCCCGCGGGCTTGCTCACGGTCACGGCGCCTGCGCTCTTCGGGCGCATCCATGTGCTTCCGGTCGTTCTCGACTTTCTTCACCACTACCCGGAGATGCAGGTGAAGACCGTCTTCCTCGATCGTGTGACGAACCTGGTCGAGGAAGGCCTCGACGTGGCGATACGTATCGCGGCGCTCCCCGCGTCCGGTCTCATTGCCCGCCGTGTCGGCTCGATAAGGCAGGTGCTCTGCGGTTCGCCGGATTATTTTGCCCGTTTCGGCGAGCCTGAGGCTCCCGAGGATCTCGTCCATCACCGCATGATCGGACGTGAAGGTCTCTACGGCCATTCGGAATGGCTCTTCGGGCGCGACAGCAGTATTCGCGTCCCGATCAGCGCCCGTCTCATCTGCAATACCAATGACGCGGCCATCGCCGCCGCGGTTGCCGGCTGGGGCCTTTCCCGTTTCCAATCCTATCAGGTAGCACCGGACATTGAGGCCGGGCGGCTGAAGATCGTGCTTGCAGACTACGAGCGTGAGCCGGTGCCGATCCACATCGTGCACGCGGAAGGTCGCATGGTTTCGGCCCGGGTGCGCGCCTTCGTCGATTTCGCCGCCGAGCGCCTTCGGCGCCGCGCGGGTGTGAATGCGCAGCTTTGGCAAGACGCGTGAACGCGATCATCAGGAACCTGTGGCCACCCGTTGCCGTTTCGGACGAGGTCGGGTCGACGCCCAAGAGGCCGACAGCGTTGGCGAGGTGCTCATGCAGGAAGATCTGTTCGGAAAACCGGCGGATAATCTGCCTCAGGGTTTTCGCTACGCGCCGGATATCGTACCGCTTAAGCTTCAAGAGGCACTTCTTGAGGCGATACCGCAGCTTCCCTTCAAGGCCTTCGATTTCCACGGCTTCCAAGGCAAGAGACGGGTGATCTCCTTCGGCTGGAAGTATGACTTCAGCACCGAGTCGCTTCGCAAGGGGGACGCCATTCCGCCGATGCTCCTGCCTCTGCGCGAGCTTGCCGCCGATTTCGCCGGCTTGCCGACGGAGAGGCTCGAACAGGCGCTGGTCACCGAATATGAAAAGGGCGCGCCGATCGGTTGGCACAGGGATAAAGCGGTTTTCGGCGCCGTCATCGGAGTCTCGCTTCTTTCCTCCTGTACGTTCCGGCTGCGCCGAAAGGTCGCCGCAAAATGGGAGCGCGCCTCGATCGTGCTTCAGCCTGGCTCGGCATATCTCCTCTCCGGTCCTGCCAGAACCGAATGGGAACATTCCATCCCGCCGGTGGATCGGCTGAGATATTCAATTACATTTCGGGAGTTGCGCACAGAAGAGGGCAGGCGATGACTTGCGTCGGCTTTTCCGCGCTCTGACGCGACGGGTTTCGGGAAACTGTTGATCCGATTAGCGGGGGGAAGTATTTCTCTTGTCGACAAGAGGATTGCCAGATGACCGATACCGACAACAATTCCATTCCAGAACGCAAGCGAGGCTCTGGCGTGAAGATGGTCTACGACCTTCTGCGCGACGAGATCCTCGATCTGGTCCTGCCTCCCGGCAGCCCGATCGACGAGGCGCAACTAGCCGAACGTTTCAAGATGTCGCGCACGCCGATCCGCGAGGCGCTGGTGCGGCTTGCGGGCGAGGGGCTGATCGACACGCTGCCGAACCGATCGACCATGGTGTCGAATATCGATTTCATCAACATGAACACCTATTTTGACGCACTGGTGCTCATGTATCGAGTCACCACGCGGCTCGCGGCTCAACATCACCGCACCGAGGATCTGCAGGTGATCCGCGCCCGTCAGGCCGAGTTCGCCGCCGCGGTCCAGGCGCAGGATGCGCTGGCGATGATCGCCACCAATGCGGCGCTGCACCTGGCGATCGCCGAAGCGGGCCGCAATTCCTATTTCACGGGCCTGTTCAAGCGGCTTCTCGACGAGGGTCGGCGGATTCTCCGGCTCTATTACCAGTCCTATGACGACCGGCTGCCGCAGCGTTTCGTCGATGAGCACGAGGATATGATTGCCGCCATTGCGGCTCGCGATGCCGAAGAAGCGGATCGCCTGGCAAGGGTGCATGCCGAGCAGATCGTGCATCAGATTCAGATGCTTTTCTCCCGCGACAGGCGGCTGGATATCGCCCTGTGATTTGCTGTCGATTCTTGTCGACAAATAAAATACAATGAGTATTATAGATCGAGATCAGAGACTCGGCGATGGCGCGGCGTCTCTGTCCGACCGACAGGCCAACAGGAGTTTGACATGAAGGCCAAGATTTTCTCCGGCGTGATCCCCGCGCTGATGACCCCTTGCAAGGAAGACCGCAGCCCCGACTTCGATGCTCTTGTCCGCAAAGGCAAGGAGCTGATCGCCGACGGTATGTCGGCAGTCGTTTATTGCGGCTCCATGGGCGACTGGCCGCTCCTGACCGACGCGCAGCGCATGGAAGGAGTGGAGCGCCTGGTGAAGGCCGGCGTGCCGGTCATCGTCGGCACTGGCGCTATCAACAGCGCTTCAGCCGTCGCCCATGCGGCGCATGCCCACAAAGTCGGCGCTCAGGGCCTCATGGTGATTCCGCGGGTCTTGTCGCGCGGACCTTCCCTCATTGCGCAGAAGGCGCATTTCAAGGCGATCCTGTCGGCCGCGCCGGATCTTCCGGCAGTGATCTACAACAGCCCTTACTATGGCTTCGCCACCCGCGCCGACCTGTTTTTCGCGCTGCGCGCCGAGCATCCGAACCTCGTAGGCTTCAAGGAATTCGGCGGCCCGGCCGACATGCGCTACGCGGCCGAGAACATTACGAGCCGTGACGACGGCGTGTCGCTAATGATCGGCGTCGACACCGCCGTCTTCCACGGCTTCGTCAACTGCGGCGCGACCGGCGCAATCACCGGCATCGGCAATGTGCTGCCGAAGGAGGTGATCCACCTCTGCAACCTGTCGCAGGCTGCCGCCCGCGGCGATGTCGATGCGCGCCATCGCGCCCAGGAGCTGGAACACGCCCTTGCCGTCCTCTCCTCCTTCGACGAGGGTCCGGACCTCGTTCTCTACTTCAAGCACATGATGGTGCTGAAGGGAGACAAGGAATACACGCTCCATTTCAACGAAACCGATGCGCTCACCGAAAGCCAGCGCGGCTATGTCGAGGCGCAGTTCAAGCTCTTCAACACCTGGTATGCTGAGTGGAGCAAGCTCCCCGGCGCCGTTGAGAAGTATAAGGCCTAATCACGTCGAAGTAGAAGGCCCTCCCGCCGGAGGGCCTTCTGCTTAATAGGCCCCAGTCTCGAAATCTGATGTCGGGTCCAGGAAGCCGCTTTTGTGGCTTCATTCATGACCCTTCACCAGGGTCGGCCATTCGCTCGTCGTGCCCGGCTGCACCGGTCGTTCCAGGTAGGTCGACAATACGACGTAGCTGCGCGTCGCCTTGACGCCGGGCGTATCATAAAGGCGCGCCAACAGCCCTTCGAGTGCATGGGTGCTTTCAGTGCGGACCTTGAGTAGCATGCAGGTGTCGCCCGCGACCGAGTGGATCTCCTCCACTTCCGGGTACTCCTCGACCGCAAGCAGAGCCGGCGTCTTGCCCCAGCCGGTGGTGTCGACGTGAACGAAGGCGAGGAGCGTTTTCCCGAGGATGTCGGGATCGACCAGCGCCGCTACGCGACGGATCGCGCCGGAGCGCCTGAGGCGCTTCACGCGCTCGTGCGCGGCCGGCGGCGAAAGCCCGATCCGTTCGCCGAGTTCGGCATAGCTCGTGGTTGCATCCTCTACCAAGACGCCTAATAGCTTTCGGTCCATCGCGTCGAGGTCACGGTCGGACGGGCGCTTCCGCCGAACGTCATCTGTATTTTGATCCATTCCGATATTTCCTCTTGTTGCCGAATGTAATTCTGCAATTATGAAGAAATGACGAACATAGATCAATCCATTCCGACCGTATCTGCCAAGAGGGCACGCATCCCGGCCTTTGCCTTCGTGCTTACTACCTGCGTCGGCGTCATCGGCTCCAACTCGCTGGCGCTTGGGCCGATCGCGCCGGAAGTGGCACGGAGCCTCGGCGCCGATGTTCCTGCCGTGATGACGGCTTCGGCCGCGTTCGGGCTTGGCACGGCTGCAAGCGCCGCTTTCCTCGGCCGGCTCATCGACCGTCACGGCCCGCGCCGGATGCTCGCGACGGCACTGTTGCTCCTCGCCGCCGGGCTTGGCGGCAGCGCGGTCGCGCCGGCGCTCCCGTTATTGGTCGTGGCCCAACTCATCGTCGGCATGGCCGCAGGCATCGCCCTTCCCGCCATCTATACGCTGGCCTCGGTCATCGCGCCTGCCGGGCGCGAGAGCGAGACGGTCGGCCTGGTGCTGACCGGCTGGACTCTAAGCATGGTGGCCGGCGTTCCCCTTTCGGCAGCTATCGCCGATTTCGCCGGCTGGCGGACGGTCTATGTCGTCGTCGCGGCCGCAACGTTGATCGCCTGCGCTGCCGTCCGCCTCGCGGCAGTGCGGGAGGAGTCTGGCGGCGAAGCGACGTCGCCGCTCGCGGCGCTCGGCGTTCGTGGCGTCGCGCCGCTTTTGGCCGCCTGCGCTGCCTTCATGGCTGCCTTCTATGGCGTCTACGCCTATATCGGCGATCATCTTCACGCCGTGCTGGGCCTGCCTGTCAGCGCCAACGGCCTCGTTGCGGTCTCCTATGGCTTCGGCTTCGGCGGCGCGGTCTTTCTCGACCGGCTGATTGACCGCTTCGGCTCGGGCAGGCTATTGCCGCTCATTTTTCTCGCCGTCGCCGGTATCTATGTTTCGATGGCGGCAGCGAGCGGTTCCTATAGCGCCATGCTGGCGGTCGTCTTTCTCTGGGGCCTTGCCAACCATTTCGGGCTGAACGTGCTCATCCTGCGTCTGACCGCACTCGATCCGGCCAGACGTGGCGCGATCATGGGCCTCAACAGCGGCGTCACCTACTTTTCCCTCTTCGCCGGCACGATCGGTTTCGGGGCGGCCTATGCCAGCACTGGCTTTTTCATTCTTCCGCTCGCTGCGGCAGGGCTGATGTTGGCGGCGGCCTTCTCTGCGGCACTCGCGCCGCGCTGAACCTGTTTTCTCACAACCGCTTAAGCCACGGCGTCGAGCCCGAGCGCAAGCAGGCGGTCGAGCTGCTCCATCTCAGCGGCGGTCAAGGTGATGCCCTCCGCCTCCGACTTGGCGCGGGCGACGTAGCGGCGCTGCGAGGGCAGACGGGCGCCCTGGCCGACGATAGCTTCGAACAAGACCTCCGCCCGGGCAAAGGGATCGCCGGGGCGGCCGGCGGCGAAAGCCTCGGGCGAGAAGGCGATGATGAGCTCGCCGTGGAAGGGCGCGAGCGTCGTGGTGCCGAGATAGTCGAGCACCTCGGGGCTGGTGAGGTCGCCGATCATGATGCCGGCAAGCAGCTCGATCATCGTGCTGATCGCCGAGCCCTTATGTCCACCGAAGGGCAGCATCGCGCCGGCGAGCGCGGCCTCGGGATCTGTCGTCGGATTGCCTTCCGCATCGATCGCCCAGCCTTCCGGCAACGGCTTGCCCGCCCGGCGGTGGAGCTCGATTTCGCCGCGCGCGGCGACGGAGGTCGCAAAGTCGAAGACATAGGGCGGTTTGCCAGGGCGCGACCAGCCGAAGGCGAAGGGATTGGTGCCGAGCAGAGGCTGGTTGCCGCCGGTCGGCGCGACCGTCGCATAGCTCGGGCACATGACGAGCGCGGCTAGGCCTTCAGCCGTGAGCGCCTCCACCTCCGGCCAGAGGGCGGAAAAATGCGTGCAGTCGTTGATGACCAGCGCGGCGAGCCCGGATGAGCGGGCGCGCTCCGTGAGCTTCGGCAGGCCAAGCTCGAAGGCGGCGTTGGCAAAGCCGCCCCCGGCGTTCACCTTCACGATCGCCGAGCCTTCCTCCAGCGTGAGCTCCGGCACCGCATCCGGCTTCACCTTGCCTGCCTTCACGGTGCGCAGCGCGCCCTCGATGCGGTAAACGCCGTGCGATTTACAGGCATCGCGCTCGCCCGCGACGATCACCCGGGCGAGCGCGCCTGCCTGGATCACATTGAGCCCGGCCTTGCGGAAGATCGCCTCGACGCGCTCCTGAAGTACAGTCGTTGTCAGGATCGTGGTCTCGCTCATCGTCGTCTCTCGTGGCTGGCCCGACCGGGGAGGCAGGCGGTTGATGTTCTGCATACGTAGAGTATACAAATACTCGACAAGCGGCAATTCGCTTCAGCCGACCTCACCGAGCGCACAGCCGGTTCTAAGGAAAGGAACGTCAGATGGTCTTCACTCCCAAAGGAAAACACCTCGTCGCGGGCGAGTGGCTCGACGGCGCAGGCACCTTCGCTTCCGCCCCCGCGCATGGGCCGGTGCACCACTTCGCCGCCGGCACCGTGGAACTGGTGAATCGAGCCTGCGAGGCTGCCGAGGGTGCCTTCTGGAGCTATGGCTATTCGTCGCGCGCGTCCCGTGCGGCGTTCCTCCGCACCATCGCCGACGAGATCGAGGCGCGGGCCGAGGCGATCACCCAGATCGGCAGCCAGGAAACGGGCCTGCCGGAGGCGCGGCTAAACGGCGAGCGAGGGCGCACGACCGGGCAACTGCGGCTCTTTGCCGACCACATCGAGAAGGGCGATTATCTCGATCGCCGCTTCGACGCGGCGCTGCCGGACCGCCAGCCGGCACCCCGTCCGGAGATCCGGCTGGTCCAGCGGCCGATCGGCCCCGTCGCCGTCTTCGGCGCCTCGAATTTCCCGCTCGCCTTCTCGACCGCGGGCGGCGACACGGCCGCGGCGCTGGCAGCAGGTTGCCCGGTTGTGGTGAAGGGCCATTCGGCCCATCCCGGCACCGGCGAGATCGTGGCAGAGGCGATCGAGGCCGCCATTCGCAAGGAGGGCGTCCATCCTGGTGTCTTCTCGCTGATCCAGGGCGGCAGCCGCGAGGTCGGCCATGCACTGGTCCAGCATCCGCGGATCAAGGCCGTGGGCTTCACCGGCTCGCTCGCCGGCGGGCGTGCGCTCTTCGATCTCTGCGCCGCGCGGCCGGAGCCGATCCCGTTCTTCGGCGAGCTCGGCTCCGTGAACCCGATGTTCCTTTTGCCGGAAGCGCTGAAAGCGCGCGCCGAAGCGCTGGGGCAGGGCTGGGCCGGTTCGCTCACCATGGGGGCTGGGCAGTTCTGCACCAATCCCGGCATTGCCGTGGTGATCGCAGGTGTCGATGCCGACCGCTTCACCGCTGCCGCAGTCGAAGCGCTCGGCAAGGTGGCGCCGCAGACCATGCTGACGGACGGCATCGCCAGGGCCTATCGCGACGGGCAGGCGCGGTTTGCCAGTCGCAATACGGTCAAGCCGCTGCTTGCGACCGAGTCCTCCGATCGCGCCGCCTCGCCCAATCTCTTCGAGACGACGGGCGAAGAGTTCCTGGCCGATCATGCGCTCGGCGAAGAGGTCTTCGGTCCGCTCGGCCTCGTCGTCCGCGTGGGTTCCGTCAGCGAGATGGAAGAGCTCGCGCGCGGGTTCCAAGGCCAGCTAACCGCGACGATCCACATGGACGCAGCCGATCTAGAAGCCGCACGGCGTCTTCGCCCGGTGCTGGAGCGCAAGGCCGGCCGCGTGCTCGTCAACGGCTTCCCTACGGGGGTAGAAGTCGTCGACTCGATGGTGCATGGCGGCCCCTATCCGGCCTCGACCAATTTCGGCGCAACTAGCGTCGGCACCATGTCGATCAGACGTTTCCTGCGTCCGGTGGCCTACCAGAACATGCCGGAGGAGCTGCTGCCCGAGGATTTCCTCGGCTGAGCCTTGCCGTCGCCTGGGTAACAAAAGGGGCTTTTCCACAAGGGAAAGCCTCTTTTGATTGCGAAAAGTCGCTGTCCTATATACGTTTTGTATACTCTTTGTATTTTTGAATTGATTTGTGCCCTCTGACGCAGAATAGTGCGCGCGCCGTCAAACCGACAGACCAACTCAGGGAGAGAGAAAATGAAGACTTCGGTCCTCGCCTTCGGCCTCATCGCCGCCACCGCTCTGACGAGCCCCGCTCACGCCGACAAGCTCGATGACATCATCTCCTCGGGCACGCTGCGCTGCGCAGTGGTGCTCGACTTCCCGCCAATGGGCTCGCGCGACGAGAGCAACACTCCGATCGGCTTCGACGTGGACTACTGCAACGATCTCGCCAAAGCGCTCGGCGTAACGGCCGAAATCGTCGAGACTCCTTTCCCCGAGCGCATTCCGGCGCTGATGTCCGGCCGCGTCGATGTCGGCGTCGCCTCCACCTCCGACACGCTGGAACGCGCCAAGACCGTCGGCATGACGGTGCCTTACTTCGCCTTCGAGATGGCGGTGACCGCCAATGATAAGTCGGGCATCAAGTCCTTCGAGGACATGAAGGGTAAGGTCGTGGGAGCCACCGCCGGCACCTACGAGGCGATCGCGCTGGAAAACCAGGTCAGGGCCTGGGGTGCGGGAGAGTTCCGTCCCTATCAGACTCAGGCGGACGTGTTCCTTGCGCTGAGCCAGGGACAGATCGATGCCACCGTCTCCACCTCGACCGTGGCGCAGGCCAATGTGAAGACCGGCAAGTTCCCCGGGATCTCGGTGGTCGGCAAGGCGCCCTTCGACATCGATTACGTGGCTCTCTTCACCAATCGCGAGGAATACGGCCTCATCAACTACCTCAACCTGTTCATCAATCAGCAGGTCCGCACCGGCCGCTATGCCGAACTCTACGAGAAGTGGGTCGGCGGCGAGGCACCGGTCCTGTCCGTGAACGGCGTCTATCGCTGATCTGACCTCCTTTGGGCGGTGCGGGACGATCGTCTCGCGCCGTCGCTCACTTCCGATAGGTGAGACGGCAATGTTCAACTACACCTTCCACTGGAACCAGGCGCTGAAGGCATTACCGCAGATGCTCGACGGCGCGCTGGTGACGCTCGAGATCGCGCTCGTCTCGATGGCGATCGGTCTCGCCTGTGCGATCAGCTTGACGCTGTTCCGCCTCTCCGGAAACCGCCTCCTCGGCAGTTTCGCCTCGGCCTGGGTCGAGATCGCGCGAAACACGCCGGCGCTGTTCCAGATCTACATGGCCCATTTCGGGCTCGGCAATTTCGGGCTTCATCTGAGCCCCTATGCCGCTCTTATAGTCGGGATCGCCTTCAATAATGCCGGCTATCTCGCCGAGAACTTCCGCGGTGCGCTGAAAGCCATTCCGGACACCCAGACCCGTGCCGGCCGCTCTCTCGGCATGACCTCGTTGCAGGCCTTCCGGCTGGTCGTCCTGCCGCAGATGCTGCGCGTCGCCTTTCTGCCTGCCAGCAACCAGATGGTTTGGGCGATCCTGATGACGTCCCTCGGCGTCACCGTCGGCATGAATGCCGACCTTGCCGGGGTTACGCAGGAGCTGAATGCCCGCTCCTTCCGCACCTTTGAATTCTTCGCGCTGGCCGCGGTGATCTATTACGTGATCGCCAAGGCCGTCACGCTGGCTGCCCGCGCCCTTGCCTGGCGCATGTTCCGCTACTGAGGAGGTGAGAGATGTTTGATACGACCCTCACCTTGAACGATCTCGCCTTCCTGGCGCAGGGCGCGGCGATGACGCTCGCGGTCACCGCCGTCTCGGTCGCGGCCGGCACCGTGCTCGGCATTCTCTTCGGCGTGATCCGCGTCCAGATCGGACCCTATTGGTCCGCTCCACTGACCTTTGCACTCGACGTGTTCCGCTCGGTGCCGCTCCTGATCCAGCTCGTGCTCGGCAATGCCTTCCAGTCCATCGCGAAGCTCGGATGGGGCCCGTTTGCCACCTCCTGCGTGGTGCTGTCGCTCTATACGGCGGCGTTTTGCGCGGAGATCGTCCGCGGCGGCATCTCTTCGGTGCCGGTGACCACGCGCCGCGCGGCCCGTTCGCTCGGGATGACCTGGTGGCAGGACATGCGCCATATCGTGGCACCACTCGCCACGCGCGTTTCGCTTCCATCGTGGATCGGACTGACGCTCGGCGTCATGAAAGACTCCGCGCTGGTGCTCTGGCTCGGCCTCATCGAACTCCTGCGCGCCTCGCAGGTGCTCGTGACCCGTCTGCAGGAGCCATTATTCATCCTGCTGATCTGCGGCGCCATCTACTTCATCCTCAGCTTCCCCATCGCCCGGCTCGGCGGGTATCTCGAAAAACGGTGGTCCCCCAATGATTGAGATCGAAAACGTCCGCAAATCCTTCGGCCCGCTGGAGGTACTGAAAGGAATCGACCTCACCGTCGAGAAGGGCGAGGTGGTCACCATCATCGGGGGCTCCGGCTCGGGAAAATCGACGCTGCTTACCTGCATCAACGGCCTGGAGCCGATCGACTCCGGCCGGATCGTCATCGATGGGACCGATGTCCATGCCAAGGGCACCGATCTCAACAGGCTGCGCCGAAAGGTGGGCATCGTCTTTCAGCAGTGGAACGCCTTTCCGCACCTGACGGTGCTCGAGAACGTCATGCTTGCTCCGCGCAAGGTTCTGGGCCTGACGAAGGACAAGGCAGAGCAGATTGCGGTGAAGCAATTGACGCATGTCGGTCTCGGCGAGAAGCTCAAGGTCTATCCGGCCCGCATGTCGGGCGGCCAGCAGCAGCGCATGGCGATTGCACGAGCGCTTGCCATGTCGCCCGAATACATGCTGTTCGACGAGGTGACCTCGGCGCTCGATCCGATGCTGGTTGGCGAGGTGCTCGATACGCTGAAGATGCTGGCAGAAGAGGGTATGACGATGATCTGCGTTACCCATGAGATGGCTTTTGCCCGTGACGTGTCCGACCGTGTGGCCTTCTTCCATCAGGGGGTCATGGCCGAGATCGGCGCGCCGGACCAGATTTTCGGCGCGCCGCAGCACGCCGAGACGCAGAAGTTCCTGGCGAGCGTACGGTAATGGCCGGGTCCGATGTCATCGTGATCGGCGCGGGGGTGGTAGGGCTTTCCGCGGCGATCGCTGCCCAGGCGCGAGGGCTTTCGGTCACGGTGCTGGACCGCGAGGGGCCCGCCGCGGGGGCGTCGGCGGGCAATGCCGGGGCCTTCGCCTTCACCGACATTCTTCCGCTCGCCTCGCCGGGCATCCTCAAGAAGGCGCCGAAATGGCTCGTCGATCCGCTGGGGCCGCTGACGGTACCGCCCGCCTATGCGCTCAAGATCGCCCCCTGGATGTTCCGCTTCTGGCGCGCTTGCTCGCCGAAGCGCGTTGCGCATTCGACCGCGGCGCAAACGGCGCTGATGGATCTGTCGAAGGCAGAACTGGAGCCTTTCCTGGAACAGACCGGCACGACGCCCATGCTGCGCAAGGAGGGCAACCTCCAGGTCTATGAGGGCGAGGGGGAGTTCATGGCTTCGCTTGCCGGTTGGAAGGCGCGGGAGGAGCACGGGATCGAGTTCCATCACCTCGATGCTGCCGAGATCGCCGAAATCCAGCCGGGGCTTTCGGTCCGCTTTACCCATGGCACCTTCACTCCCGGCTGGTACTCCATTGCCGATCCGAAGCTCTACATGCTGGCGCTTGCGGACCACTTCCGCCTCAAGGGCGGTGTGATCGAGCGAGCGGAAGTGACTGCGCTCAAACCCGTCGAGGGCGGCGTCGAGGCGATGGCGGCAGACGGTAGCGTCCGGCGCGCGGCGCAGGTGGTGCTTTCGGCGGGCGCCTTCTCGCACCGGATCGCCCGGTCGATCGGCGAGAGCGTTCCGCTCGAAACCGAGCGCGGCTACAACACCACGCTTCCCTCCGATGCCTTCGACTTGCGCACGCAGATCACGTTCGCCGGCCACGGCTTCGTCGTCACTCGTCTGTCGACCGGTATCCGCGTCGGCGGCGCGGTGGAGCTTGGAGGCCTCGGTCTGCCGCCGAACTACCGCCGCTCAGAGGCGATGCTGAAGAAAGCGCAGGCCTTCCTGCCCGGGCTGAAGCCTGAAGGCGGGGTGCAGTGGATGGGTTTCCGCCCGTCGCTGCCCGACAGCCTGCCCGCCATCGGCCGCGCGGGCTCCACGCCGCGGGTGATCTACGCTTTCGGTCACGGCCATCTCGGGCTCACCCAATCGGCGGGCACGGCGCGCATCGTCGCCGATCTCCTGACCGGCCGGACGCCCGCGATCGACATCGCTCCCTTCTCGCCGCAACGATTCTGATGGAGGTTCTACCCGTGGCCACGCGTCCCTTCTTTCGCCTAGACGGGAATGGTGCCGATCCCGCTGCCTTCGGCTTCGTTGTAAAATGAACCAGCCGCTAGCCGCTCGCAGCATCCTCTCGGACTCGGCCGAAGGCCCCGTCATCGTTACGGGGGAGGCGCTGAGCTTCTGGGGCGGGGTCGATCCCGCGACCGGCTGCGTCATCGACGTCCACCACCCGCTCAATGGCGTCTGCCTCACCGGCTCCATTCTCATGATGCCGTCGAGCCGCGGCTCCTGTAGCGGCTCCGGGGTGCTCCTCGATCTCGTGGTTTCGGGACGCGCTCCGGCCGCACTCGTCTTCTCGGAGCCCGAGGACGTGCTCACGCTGGGCGCGCTGGTCGCGTCCGAGATGTTCGGCAAACCGCTGCCGGTCCTGCGCCTCGCGCCGGAGATGTTTTCCGAGCTGGCGCGCGTCAAGAGGGCGCGCATCAGCAGCAGCGCAATAGAAGCCGAGGGCCTGGCGATCCCGGTCGTCCCGCCCGCGACCGCCACACTCGATCTTACCGACACCGACCGCGCCATGCTGGATGGAGAAAAGGGCGTCGCGGCGCAGCAGGCGATGCGCATCATCTCAGCCATGGCGGCGCAGCAGGGGGCGCGGAGCCTCGTGGACGTCACCCAGGGCCATATCGACGGCTGTATCTACGCCAGCCCGGCGAACCTGACCTTTGCCGAGAGGATGGCGGAGCTCGGCGGGAAGGTGCGGGTGCCGACAACGATGAACGCCATCTCCGTCGATTACGCCAGGTGGCAGGTCCAGGGCGTGCCGCCTTCGTTCGGCATCCCGGCGGCGCGGCTCGCCGACGCCTATGTCCGCATGGGCTGCCGCCCGACCTTCACCTGCTCGCCCTATCTGCTCGACAGCGCGCCTCAGGCAGGCGAGGCGATCGCCTGGGCGGAGTCCAATGCCGTTATCTTCGCCAACAGTGTGCTCGGCGCGCGCACGGCGAAGCACCCGGATTTCCTCGACCTTTGCATTGCGCTCACCGGGCGCGCGCCGCTTTCCGGTGTCTATCTCGACGAACATCGTAAGGCCCTGCGCATCATCGAGGTGGAACTGCCCGAGCGCGTGGACGATGCCTTCTGGCCGTTGATTGGCTATCTCGCCGGCCGTGCCGCACCGGACCGCATACCGCTCCTCAAGGGGCTTGCCGCGGCTAGGCCCTCGCGCGACGACCTCAAGGCGCTCTGTGCTGCCTTCGGCACGACCTCCGCCGCGCCGATGCTGCATGTGGCGGGTGTGACGCCCGAGGCCGACGGCGCAGCGGCGGACGAGGCCGACCACGTGGCGATCACTCGCGCCGACATGGCCGCGGCCTGGTCGCTCCTGAACGAGGGGCCGGAGGAGGTGGAACTCGTTGCCATCGGCAGTCCCCACGCTTCCCTTGCCGAATGTGGGAAACTGGCAGAGGCGTTCGGCGGCCGCGAGCGGCACCCGGATGTCGCAGTGATCGTCACGGCCGGGCGTGAGGTCATCGAGGAGGCACGACGCGAGGGCACGCTCGCGCGGCTCGAAGCCAGCGGCGTGCAGGTGTTGCCGGACCTCTGCTGGTGCTCGATCTCCGAACCGGTTTTCCCGACACGGACCCGCGCCGTAATGACCAATTCCGGCAAATACGCCCATTACGGCCCCGGTCTTTCCGGCCGGGCCGTGCGCTTCGGCAGCCTTGCCGATTGCGTCACGGCCGCCCTGAGGGGCCGCGCGCCGGCACGGCTGCCGGACTGGCTTTCCTGAGAGGAGTACCCGATGCGCAGCACGAAAACTATTCATGTGATCTCCGCTCACGCCGAGGGCGAGGTGGGCGATGTGATCGTCGGCGGCGTCGCGCCTCCGCCGGGTGACACCATCTGGGAACAGAGCCGCTGGATCGCCCGCGACCAGACGCTGCGCAACTTCGTGCTGAACGAGCCGCGCGGCGGCGTCTTCCGCCATGTCAACCTCCTGGTGCCGCCGAAGCACCCGGAGGCCGATGCCGCCTTCATCATCATGGAGCCGGAAGATACGCCGCCCATGTCGGGTTCGAACTCGATCTGCGTCTCCACGGTGCTGCTCGACAGCGGCATTCTGCCGATGACGGAGCCGGTGACGGAAATCACGCTAGAAGCCCCGGGCGGTCTCGTCCGCGTGCGGGCGGAATGCCGCAACGGCAAGGCCGAACGCATCTTCGTCCAGAACCTGCCGAGCTTTGCCGAGCGGCTGGATGCGAAGCTCGAGGTCGAGGGGCTTGGCACGCTCACCGTCGACACTGCCTATGGCGGTGACAGTTTCGTTATCGTGGATGCGGCGGCAATGGGCTTCGGCCTGAAGCCGGACGAGGCGCATGATATTGCCAGCCTCGGTGTCCGGATCACCAATGCGGCCAATGCCCAGCTCGGTTTCCACCACCCGGAAAACCCCGAGTGGCGGCATTTCTCCTTCTGCCTTTTCGCAGGTCCCGTGGAGCGCACGGCGGAGGGTCTGCGCGCCGGCGCGGCCGTCGCGATCCAGCCGGGCAAGGTCGACCGCTCGCCGACCGGCACGGCGCTCTCGGCCCGCATGGCCGTTCTGCATGCCCGCGGTGAAATGAGACCGGAGGACCGGCTGACGGCGGTTTCACTGATCGGCTCGACCTTCTCCGGCCGCATCGTCGGCACTATTCGGGTCGGAGACCGGCCGGGGATCCTGCCGGAAATCTCGGGCCGCGGCTGGATCACGGGCATTCATCAGCACTTGCTCGACCCTTCCGATCCCTGGCCGGAGGGTTATCGGCTGACCGATACCTGGGGTGCGCGTTGAGCGTCTGAGCGCGGAGCTTGCGTCAGCGCCAGCCGAGCGCGGGGGCGACGTGGGTCAGGATCGCCTCGATGACGTGCGCGTTATAGGCCACGCCGAGCTGGTTGGGGACGGTCAGGAGCAGCGTGTCGGCCTCAGCTATGGCCTCGTCCTTCACCAATTGCTCCACGAGCACGTCCGGTTCGGCGGCGTAGCTGCGGCCGAAAATCGCCCGCGTCTTCTCATCGATGAAGCCGATTTTGTCTTCGCTCTGGTTTCCGCGTCCGAAGTAGGCGCGGTCCCGGTCGTCCACCAATGCGAAGATGCTCCGGCTGACCGACACGCGCGGCTCGCGCCCGTGACCGGCTGCCTTCCAGGCCTCCCGGAACACCCGGATCTGCTCGGCCTGCTGGACATGGAACGGAAGCCCGCTCTCATCATCCTTGAGCGTCGAGCTCTGCAGGTTCATCCCGAGCTTGGCTGCCCAGGCGGCGGTAGCGTTCGAGCTGGCGCCCCACCAGATCCGATCGCGCAGGCCTTCGGAGTGCGGCTCGATGCGCAGCAGCCCTGGAGGATTGGGAAACATCGGCCGTGGGTTGGGTTGAGCAAACCCTTCTCCGCGTAGCACGTCCAGCAGAACCTCCGCGTGGCGCCTGGCCATGTCCGCGTCGCTCTCGCCCTCGGCCGGCGCATAACCGAAGTGGCGCCAGCCGTCGATCACCTGCTCGGGAGAGCCGCGGCTGATGCCCAGTTGCAGCCGCCCGCCGGCGATGATGTCGGCCGCGCCTGCGTCCTCGGCCATGTACAACGGGTTCTCGTATCGCATGTCGATGACCGCGGTGCCGATCTCGATGCGGCTGGTTTTCGCGCCAATGGCCGAAAGCAGCGGAAACGGTGAGCCGAGCTGCCGGGCGAAGTGATGCACGCGGAAATACGCACCATCGGCTCCCAACTCCTCGGCAGCAACGGCCAGGTCGATGGACTGCAGGAGAGCGTCGGAGGCCGACCGCGTCTGCGATTGGGGCGAAGGGGTCCAATGCCCGAACGAAAGGAAGCCGATCTTCTTCATGATTATGCTGTCCGAATTCAGAACACCGCCAGGTATCTCAGCAACGCCAGGATACCAATGATGATCACGATTGCCTGCACGATCTGTTTGGTGCGTCCGTCGATGGGAAGGCGATTGACGAGATAGAGCACAAGAATGACGACGAGAAAGGTAATCAGGATACTGATGAGTATGGACATGTTTCGTGCCCCCGTTGAGCTTGCTTCATCAATCCTTCAACTATGGGAGGTCCGAGGGAAGGCAAGCGGTTGCATGCTCCGCCGGCGCAAAATTGCTTCGTGCTACAGCGACGCGCGTCTTAACAGACCCGCAAAGATCGCTGTAGCACTTTGAGTTGCTGCAGGTTTTTTTATCCTTAATCGGTTACGATTTAGGAAACATGGAGTAATCAGGGCTGCGTGCTGATGGCGGAAGAGAGTGGGAGTCGAACCCACCAAAGACCGTCTCTCGGCCCCTCCCGGATTTGAAGTCCGGACGCCCCACCGGGGACGCATCTCCTCCTGAAACTCGATCCAGCTACTGCATGATTCCTGAGGACAAAATCACGCAACAATTGAAAGTGCTACAGCGACCTTTGCGCGTCCGATAAGACGCGCGCCGCCGCAGTGACAGCATTCGACAAATTGCCGAAGAAATCCAGACGGTTCCGGTTGAGGCGGCGCAGGTCCCCGCGTCTGAGCGTGACGCTGTGACGATCGAAGAAGTCGAGGATCTGGATGGCGACCTTGCGGCCGTTTTCGAGGCGATCGCGAAACTGCATGGCGGTAAACCAGCCTTGTTCGGCAGCGGCGCTGATCTCGTCCATGACAGCCACCATCTCCGCGACCACGTCGCGCAGAAAGAAATGATCGTGCGCCACCTCATGCACCCTGCCCATGCGGCTGCTGAGTTTCAGGAGCCGGCGCACCTCGCCTTCCGGAACCGCCAGCAGTCCGGCAATATCGCGCACGCGTGGCGGGCGAAACCGTTCGCTCCCCCCGAGCAGGGGCTCGATGTCTTTCCAGAGCCGCTCGTCGGCCGGGGTCATGGTGACCCGATGCTCGGCGAGCCGGACCCACGCTCCATCGAGCACAGTCTCTCCCTCTCGGACGAGCGCATTCAAAGCTGCGCGGAATGCGGGCGCCGGTAGGCGAAATTCGAGCTGCGCGCGCAATCGTTCGACGCCCATGCCAAGCAGGTCCGGATTGTCCGCATGGAAAGATCGAAGCCGTGCGAGAATGTCACGCCGCAGCCTCTGCCAGCTCTCCATGGACATGGCGAGCGTTGCGGCATCGGATTTAAGTTGCACGACATTCAAGGACTCTGACAGTGCCTCGGCTTCGCCCGCGGCCATTGCCCAGTCGCGCGCAAAGGCGCCGATGTCGACCAGATAGGGGGGAACGGCAAGCAGTGCCTCGATCGTCTGTCTCGGCTCGCTCGACGACAGTGCGGCGAGTTGGGCCATCCGCTCTTGAGTGCGGCGCTTGCGCGCGGGGGCGCGCAGGTCCAGAAAGCTGCCGCCGCCGATCGTGCGCCGGGCAGACGTGTCGCGAACGACATAGCGGTCTCCGGCTGCCGCCGCGATCGGCCGTTCCAGCACGAGCTGGACGAGCGTGCGCGCTCGTGGCGTGACCGGCTCGTCCGCCAAGAGGACGATGCGGGCTCCGACCTCCGCCGACGCATGATGGAGCCTGACCGGAAACCAATGGCCGATCGGTTTGGGCTCCGAACCGAGCACACGCAACGTCGCGTCAATTCGGCTGGTCGGCGCATGCAGGCTATGGTCGCAGACCACGTCGCCGCGGCCGATTGCCGTTTTCGTGATCCCCGGACCGACGAGGTTGAGTGCGCAGCGATCACCCGCGCGGCCAATCTCACTCGGCCTGTTCTGCGCATGGATCGATCGCACGCGCGCCTCAAGGCCCGAAGGGCTGATGGTGAGCCAATCCTCTACCGACACTTGTCCCGAAAGAACGGTTCCGGTGACCACTGTGCCCGCGCCCTGAATGGTGAATGAGCGATCGACGGCAAGCCGGAATCGCCCGCTTGTCTGCCGCCGCTTGAGATTGTGCGCGGCGGCGACGATTTCGTCGCGCAGCAGCGCCACGCCGCTGCCCGACACGGTCGAAACCGGGATCATGATTGCCTCGGCAAGTGCCGTGCCCGAAAGCGTGTCCCGCATCGCCTTTTCGACTTCCGCAAGGCGGCCGTCCGTCACGAGATCGGCTTTGGTGATGGCGACGACCCCTTGTTCGGTGCCGAGTAGATCGACGATCGCCAGATGCTCTCGCGTCTGCGGCATGACGCCGTCATCGGCCGCGACAACGAGCAGAACGAAATCGATGCCGCTGGCGCCCGCCAGCATGGTGTGGATGAACTTCTCGTGGCCGGGGACGTCGACGAAACCGATCGTCTCCAGGCCCTCGACCGGCATATAGGCAAAGCCGAGATCGATCGATATGCCGCGATCCTTCTCCTCCTTCAGGCGATCGGTGTCGACGCCGGTCAGCGCCCGCACGAGCGACGTCTTGCCGTGATCGATATGGCCGGCGGTCCCGACGATCACCTGCGATCCTCCTCCTTTGCGCGCTGAAGCGGCACCGATGTTTCGGTGAGCGGAAGCGCGGCGCGGCGCTCGGCCTCCTGCAACTGCTCGGCATCGAGTGTCGCGCGCACGACGTCGAAGAATGGCGCGGCCAGCGCGCTGCCGCCTCGACGCGCCCTTATCAGCCAGGCGAAGGCTTCGACCGGATCGCGCGCGACGCCACTTCCGAGATGATAGGCCGCACCGAGCATCGCCTGTCCGTCAGCGTCGCCGGCTCGCGCGCCGCGGCCCCACCAGTAGGCCGCCTCGACCGGATCGCGCGTGACCCCGATAGCATTGTGGTAGAGCATCCCGAGCCGCGTCATCGACGAGGCGGAGCCGTTCTTCGCGGCGGCGAGCGCCCAGCGGCGCGCTTCCGCGAAATCGGGTTCGATGAGATCGCCCTCCAGGAGCATCCAGCTCAGCATGTCCTGAGCTTCGGCGTCGTTCTGTTCTGCGGCCTGGTGATAAAGCGCGGCCGCCCTTGGATAGTCCGGCGCTATTCCCTCTCCCCTGAAGAGAAGCGAGGCGAGGTTGCGCTGACCGACGGGATCGCCGGCCTCGGCGGAAAGGCCCAGCCAATGGTAGGCAAGATCGGTATCTCGGGCGACGCCCAACCCTCCCGCAAAGCAAGCGCCGATATTGTTCTGGGCCCTTGCATTTCCCGCCCGGGCGAGGGGCTCCCATACGGAAAGAGCGGTTTCGTAGTCGCCGTCGCGGGCGGCTGCGAGCGCCTTTGCCATGGCCGCCTCAGGGGATGCATCGCCCTCGCCCGGTCTTTGCAGGAAGCGGCTGAGAAGGCTCACGACGAGGATCCTCCAGCCGATGGACCGAGACGCGCGAGATTGGCGATGAAGCCTTCCTCATCCTCGAGGCAACGCAAATCGAGCACAAGCGATCCGTGTTCGATGCGGCCGATGACTGGCATCGGCAGGCTTCTGAGCGCCGCCGCCAATTCGGCAAGCATGCGACCGCTGCCGGAAGGTGGCGCGAGCGCCAGTCCGGCGCTCGGCACGGTGGCGAGCGGCAAGGCGCCTGAGCCGATCTGGCTGCCGCAGTCGATCACCGAAACGTCGAATGCGCCGTCCACCGCCCGCTCCACCACGGAAGCCAGCTGCTCGGCCTGCCGGCGGATGTCGGCCTGCGGACGGGCGAGCAGACGCATCGTCGGCAGGCGTTCGCTCAGGCGGTCCGGGTCGCGATAGAGCCTGAGCGTTGCCGCGAGCGCCGCAAGGCGGATCTTGTCGACGCGCAGCGCACGCTTCATCGGATTCCTGTTGATCCTGTCGAGAAGGTCGCCACGGCCGACGATAAAGCCGGCCTGAGGTCCGCCAAGCAGCTTGTCGCCGGAAAAGGTGACGATATCGGCGCCGTCGGCGATCGCTTCGGCGACGGTCGGCTCATGCGCGAGCCCGAAGCGGTCGAGATCGGTAAGCGTACCCGAACCGAGATCGTTGAGGAGCGGCAGCCCGTGTTCATGGGCGATTGCCGCGAGCTCGCGTGCCCCGACCTCCTTGGTGAAGCCTTCGATGCGATAGTTGGAGGTATGGACCTTCAAGATAAGGCCGGTATCGGGGCCGATAGCATCCCGGTAATCCCGGGCATGGGTGCGGTTCGTGGTACCGACCTCGACGAGGCGGACGCCGGAGCGCAGCATGATATCCGGCATGCGGAATGCTCCGCCGATTTCAATGAGCTCGCCACGCGAGACGATCGCTTGCCTGCCGGCCGACAGACTGTTCAATGTCAGCATGACGGCTGCAGCATTGTTGTTGACGACGGTTGCATCCTCAGCGCCGGTCAGCTCCACGATGAGCGCCCGCAGGTGGTCGTCCCTTTCGCCGCGTTTGCCGCTCTCGAGGTCGAATTCGAGCGCCACCGCCTCGCGCATCGCCTCCGTCGCGGCATCGATCGCCGCTTCCGCCAGCAAGGCGCGACCGAGATTGGTGTGGAGCACGGTTCCCGTCAGATTGAACAGGGGGCGGAGTGACGATCGGTCATTTGCCTCGAGTGCCGCGATGGCGGCCATTGCGATCGCCTCCAAGGAGGGGACTTCTGCGCCGTCGCGCACCGCATTCCGGATCGTAGTCAGGACGCGCCGCAGGGCCTCGGCAACAGCCGGTCGCCCGAAACATTCGATCGCCTCGACGGCAGCGGCCGATCGCAGCAGCTCGTCCACCGACGGGATGTCACGCAACCTGATATTGGCGTCCATTCCAGCTCTCCTGGGGTGCGCCTCTTTCGATCCAATCTAGAAGCCGGCCAGAAGCGGCGCAAAACCGCCACGGCGATAGGAGCCTTCGCGCATCAGGAGGTCGAGGCTGAGACTCGCGACGTCGTCGGCAATCGGCTCGGTCGCCGGCGCCTTGTTCTGGTAGAAAATCTTCGTCCAGCCATGGCATTCGTCGCAGGTCTCGGCCTTGACGGTGCCGCCGTGATCCTCGATCTCGATATAGGCGATCCCTTTGGTGGAGCCGCAAAGCACGCATTTGATGCGGACATAGTGCCAGAGCGTCGAGCAAAGCGAGCAGCAGCAGAACCGCGCGCCGTGCGAACCCGGCCAGCCGACGACCATGGACGATGCCGGCATGCCGCCGCAGGCGGGGCAAATGCCGTCGGCGACGGGCCTCAGCTTGGCGGCGTCAAGCACCGACGCCAGCGGTGCGAAGTGCACCTGAAGTGCGGCCCAGACGAAAATATGCTCGGCGATTGCGTCTGCGGGCAATGCGCCAGAGAGGACGGTTTCGGCCATGGCGAGCCGCGCTTCGCGATCGGCGGCGGTGACCCGGCGGAGCGCTTCGGCGGCTGCGGCCGGCTTGTTGATTGCGTCAGCGGCCGCGAACAGCCGGTCGAATACGGCATGGATCGCTTCGCCGTCGCCGATACCATTGCGGTGGAGCGGCGGCATTTCGAACTCGCGGGCGCGCATCAGCGTCTGGGTGTCGGGGCCCTCGGGAGGCGGAAGGTCGGCCTGGATAAGGTGTTGCGCGGTCGCCAGACCTGAAAGGAAGTTAAGATAGGGTGCCAAGCCGCTCGCGTCCGCCAATTGACTGAGGCGCGCGGCCCTTGCGGCGAAGAGGGAAGCGGGGTCGGGAAGGCGCGCAAAGGGCGGTGACGAGATCTCTCCAATGGCGGTCGGATCGGGCGCTGCGGCGTCTTTGCTTTTCATCGCACTCCCTCACGAACCCGACGGGTCACGTGATGCGAACCCAGAAACAACTACTCGGCTGCGGTCCTCTTCTTGTCTTCCGTCGGCACTCCCGCAGGCGGTTTGGCGACCAGCTCGCGCAGCCACTTGCGGTGATAGCGCCACGCCCAGCCGCCGGTCACCGAACCGCGTACCATTCCCCGTATCGTACCCTTTACCCAGATCGCTGCATAGACATGGGTGATCCAGACGCTGATCGCGAGGATGGCGGCGATCGAGTGCACGAGAAGGGCCCATCGCTTCTGCTCGATCGTGGTGTATGCCGCGAAATACTGGTCCCAAATGACCAGGCCCGAGGTTATCAGCACGATGATCAGGATCGACATGGACCAGAAGACGAGCTTCTGCCCGGCATTGTACTTGCCCACCTCGGGCAGGCGTTCGTCATGGGCGGTCAGGACGTCGCGCACACGCGCGAGCCAGGTGCCATCCTCACGCTTCCAGAGATTGAGCTTCCAGAAGCGCAGGAATAGGCCGAGAAAGCTGAAAAACAGGATGACGCCGATCCAGGGGTGAATGGCGCGCACCGCCTGACCGCCGCCGAACAGCGCCGACAGGAAGAAAAGCCGGGGGTGGAACAGGGACAGACCGGACAACGCGAGCAGCACGAGACTCGTGGCGGTGATCCAGTGATTGATCCGCGCGCCGCCGGTATAACGATCGACCATGACGGGTTTGCCGGGGTGAACGCTGTCGCCCTTCGCTACGTCATAATCCGTGTCCGTGTCGGTACTCATGACGAACGATCTCCAGTGAGCCTCTCAGCGGCCTCCTCGTCCTCTTCGGAAACGCGGTTGGGGCCGTTGACCATGTAATGCAGGAAGCCGGTGACGGCCGCGACGCCCATGACGGCGAGCCCGGCATATTTCGTGACGCCCTTCCAAGCCTCGACGATCGGGCTGATCGTCGGATTGTTGGGTAGACCGGCGTAAATCTCCGGCTTGTCGGCGTGGTGCAGCACGTACATGACGTGCGTGCCGCCGACGCCCGGCGGGTCGTAAAGCCCGGCATTGGCAAAACCGCGCGATTTCAGGTCGGTGATCCGCCCTTCCGCGTGTTTCTTCATCTCCTCCTTGGTGCCGAAGACGATGGCTTGCGTCGGACACGCCTTCGCGCAGGCCGGGCCCTGGCCGACGGCAATGCGGTCGGAGCAGAGCGTGCATTTGTAGGCGGTATGATCGACCGGAGAAATCCGGGGGATGTTGAATGGGCATCCCTTGATGCAATAGCCGCAGCCGATGCAGTTCTCGTGCACGAAGTCGACGATACCGTTCGAATACTGCACGATGGCACCGGGCGCGGGGCACGCTTTGAGACAGCCCGGATCCTCGCAATGCATGCAGCCATCCTTGCGGATCAGCCACTCGAGATTGTCCGTCTCCGGGTTCTCCCATTCGGTGAAGCGCATGAGTGTGAACATCTCCGACGTCAGATCGTGCGGATTTTCAAAGACGCCGGTGTTCTCCTCGATCTCCGGATGGGTGTCATTCCATTCGATGCAGGCCGATTGACAGGCCTTGCAGCCGATGCATTTCGAGACATCGATGAGCTTGGCCACCTCGGTCTGCCGCTCGGACGGCGGCCTCACGGTCGACGCCGAGCGCCGCATCAGATCCTTTTCGCCGAATTTCGGGCTCTGGGGTCCGGTGGTCGGATTTGGGACGGGCGGGAACATGGTTCAAGCCTCCTCAAGCCACCGGCCCGGCTATGGGCTCGATATTGACCAGGAACGCCTTGTATTCCGGCGTCTCGATATTGGCGTCGCCGACGAAGGGCGTCAGCGAGTTCGGACCGAAGCCCTTCCTGGCCGCGCCGGTGAAGCCCCAGTGCAACGGAATGCCCACAACATGGACGGGTTTGCCGTCGCAGATCAGCGGCTTGATCCGTTTGGTGACCATGGCCTTGGCCCTGATCGATCCGCGCTTGGACCATACGCGGACCCAGCCACCCCCGGTGATGCCTTTCTCTGCGGCGAGTTCCTCGGATATCTCCACGAAGAATTCCGGCTGCAGCACAGCGTTCACCCGGACGTGCTTGGTCCAGTAATGGAAGTGCTCCGTCAGGCGGTAGGACGTCGCCGCATAGGGGAACTCCGCCGAGGCCGGTTCGGCGAACTGCTTGAAATCATCGGCAAAGACCCGCGCCGCGGGATTGCCGCGCACATTCGGGGCGACGAGGTTGCCGACAGGGGACTCGAACGGCTCGTAATGCGCCGGGAACGGCCCGTCACGCATCATTGCCCTGGAGAAGAGGCGCGAGACGCCTTCGGGATTCATGATGAACGGCCCGACATCCGTGGGCTTTGCCGTCGGTGCAATATCGGGCACGTCGTAGCCCGCCCATTTGGCGCCGTCCCATTCGATCAATTTTCGGCTCGGGTCCCAGGCCTTGCCATTGAGGTCCGCCGAGGCTCTGTTGTAGAGGATGCGGCGGTTGGCCGGCCAGGAGAACGCCCATTTCGAATAGGCGCCGGTCTCGTCCGGGTCCGACGTGTCGCGCCGGGCCATGTTGTTGCCGTTCTCGTTGAAGCAGCCGGCATAGATCCAGCAACCGCTCGCGGTCGAGCCGTCGTCACGCAGAGCCGCGAAGCCGGGCACGAGCTTGCCGGCCTCCGCCAGGATCTTCGTCGGGTCGGCGGTATCGTAGACGGTCGCAAGCGCCTTGCCGTTGATCTCCTTGGCAAGCTCTTCGGCGGTCGGCTCGTTCGCATCCGCATAGGCCCAGTCGAGGTTGACGATCGGGTCGGGGAACTTTCCGCCCTCCCTGCGATAGAGCTCCTTCAGCCGCACATGGATCTGCGCCATGATCCAGTTGTCGGTCTTCGCTTCACCCGGAGGCGTGCCGCCCGGCCAATGCCACTGCAGCCAGCGGCTGGAATTGGTGAGCGAACCTTCGTCTTCGGCGAAACAGGTGGAGGGTAGCTGGATGACCTCCGTCTGGATCTGCGCGGTGTCGACGTCGTTGTACTCGCCATGGTTCTCCCAGAATCGCGCCGTCTCGGTGTCGAGCGGATCCATGGTGACGAGATATTTGAGCTTCGACAGCGCGTCCGTGAGCTTCTTCCGGTTGGGTGCGGCCAGCAGCGGATTGAAGCCCTGGCACATATAGCCGGTCATCTTGCCCTGATTCATGAGCTCGAAGGCGCGCAGGACGTCGTAGCCGGGCAAGTCGAGCTTCGGCAGCCAATCATAGGCGAAGTCGTTTTCCGGCGTCGCCGCCGGGCCCCACATCGCTTTCTGGAAGCTGACGAAGAACTTCCGGTAGTTTTGCCAATAGCTCATCTGGTTGGGTCTGAGCGGCTTGAAGCCGCGCGTCGACATATAGGTTTCGAGATCGACCTCCTTCTCGATCGGCAGCGTCAGATAACCGGGGAGCAGGTTCGACATCAGCCCGACATCGGTGAGGCCCTGGATGTTGGAATGGCCGCGCAGCGCATTCATGCCGCCGCCGCGCATGCCGATATTGCCGAGGATCAGCTGCAGCATCGCCATGGCGCGGATGTTCTGCGAGCCCTTCGAATGCTGCGTCCAGCCAAGCGCATACATCGAGGTCATCACCTTGGTCGGCGATGAGCATTCCGCGATCATTTCGGCGACCTTCAGGAACTTGTCCTTCGGCGTGCCGCAGATTCGCTCGACCATGTCGGGCGTGTAAACCGAGACATGGTCCTTCAGGAGGTTCCAGACGCAGCGCGGATTGGTCAAAGTGTCGTCCACGACCGCATAGCCGTCGGGGCCGATGACATAGTCCCATGTCGATTTGTCGTAGTCGCGCTTGGCCTCGTCATAGCCCGTAAACAGCCCGTCCTTGAATGCGAAGCCATCCTTGACGATGTAGGCGGCGTTGGTGAAGGCCTTGACATAGTCCCACTGCACCTTGTCGTTTTGGATGCAGTGATTGATGACGCCGAGCAGGAAGGCGATGTCGGTGCCCTGGCGGATCGGCGCGTAGAGGTCGGCTACCGAGGCGGAGCGGGTGAAGCGCGGATCGACGACGATCAGCTTCGCGCCGCGGTTGGCCTTTGCCTCAGTCACCCATTTGAAGCCGCAGGGGTGCGCTTCGGCGGCATTACCGCCCATGATGATCACGAGGTCGGTATTCTTGATGTCCGTCCAGGAGTTGGTCATTGCGCCGCGGCCGAAAGTTGGAGCCAAACTGGCCACCGTGGGGCCGTGTCAGACACGCGCTTGATTGTCGAAGACCAGCATCCCCGTGCTGCGGACGACCTTGTAGGTCTCCCATGCCGTTTCGTTCGTCGTCGCCGAGGCCGCGAGGAAACCGGTCGTCGTCCACCGGTTCACCGTGACCCCATCCTTGTTCTTCTCGACGAAATTGGCGTCGCGGTCGTCCTTCATCAGCCGGACGATCCGATCGAGGGCCTCGTCCCAACTGACCCGCTCGAACTTGTCCGAGCCGGGCTTGCGGATCATCGGATATTTGAGGCGTGTCTCGGACTTGACGAAGTCGAGCAGCGCCGAGCCCTTCGGACAGAGCGTGCCGCGATTGGTCGGATGGTCGGTATCACCCTCGATATGGATGATCTCCGCCTGCTCGCCCTTCTTCCGGTCGCCCTTCGAATACAGGATGACTCCGCAGGCGACGGAGCAATAGGGACAGGTGTTGCGGGTTTCGGTGGTGCTCACGAGCTTGAAGGCGCGGATTGCTTCCGCATGCGCCGCCTCGATGTCACCAAAGCCAAGGGCACCAAGCGTCGTGGCCGCTACACCAGCACCGGCCGCGCCGAGGAATTGGCGCCGCGAGAGTTCCATGTTCATAGCATGACACCTCCCCTAGATTCCGGCTTGGCCGAAGAGGACGTGCCGGAAAAATTGTAACGTCTTTCAGCAGCTCAGACGTAAACTCGGCGTTTGAAACTAAAATCTTAGCTGTCCTTGCTGCGTTGTCAATTTAATAAGAACAGCGAACTTAAGGCCTGCTCCGACTAAACCTGAGCTGGCAACGCATTTTATTTGAAGCTCGCTTTGTCTGTATTATTCGAAACCTATCAAGGGGCAGCCACTGCCCAAATTGACGCTCGCGTCGCGAGCAACGATAATGCCTTTCATGAGCTTGAACGCCGCTCCCGAGTTTCGGGGCACCGCGCATCCAACCGATTCTGCGCCGCCGGGCGCAGTGGCCATTTCGGACTGTGCCTATCTCATTCTTGCAACCTCCGACGTTTCTGATGCGGTGGGCTCGGAAGGACCGCCCTTCGCGTCCCTCAGCACTTGCCGAGCAATGGGAGGCAATCATGGATAATTCGACTCTCCGCCTGACGGCGCTCGCCCACGGCGGCGGGTGCGGCTGCAAGCTGGCGCCATCGGTGCTGCAGCAACTGCTCGCGGACCAGCCCATGAGTCGCCCCTTTGCGCGGCTTCTCGTCGGCACGGAAACGGGCGACGATGCCGCCGTCTGGCAGCTCGATGAAGAAACCTGCGTGATCGCGACTACAGACTTCTTCATGCCGATGGTCGACGATCCCTTCGATTTCGGCCGGATCGCCGCCACCAACGCCATCTCCGATGTTTATGCCATGGGCGGAAAGCCGATCTTGGCGCTCGCCATTGTCGGCATGCCGATCGACAAGATGCCGACCGGCATGGTGCGGGAGATATTGAGGGGCGGCAGCGCGATCTGCGCGGAGGCCGGGATACCGGTTGCCGGAGGTCATTCCATCGATTCACCCGAGCCGATCTATGGCTTGGCGGTCATCGGCACATGCCCGCTCTCCAGCATTCGGCGCAACAGCGGCGCCCGGGCCGGTGACGCCCTGATCCTGACCAAGGCGCTGGGCGTTGGAATCTATTCAGCGGCCTTCAAGAAGGGCGCATTGCCGTCGGACGCCTATGCCGAACTGATCGCGTCGACGACGCTCCTCAACCGCATCGGCGCCGAACTCGGCAGGAATGCCGACGTGCATGCCGTCACCGACGTCACCGGCTTCGGCATTCTCGGCCATGCGCTCGAGATGGCCAAGGGCTCGAACAAGAGGCTGACGCTCAAGGCCGGCGAGATCGCGCTTTTCAACAGCTGCGCCGAACTCGCGGAACAGGGTTGCGTCACCGGCGCTTCCCATCGCAACTGGGCGAGCTATGGCGAGAGTGTGTTCCTGGCGGAAGATGTCCCGCCATGGCGGCGCCATATCCTTACCGATCCTCAGACCTCCGGTGGCCTTCTTATCGCTTGCAGTGCGGAGCGCGCGGAAGAGTTGCTACGGGAGATCGTGGCGGCAGGCTATCCGGCAGCGCGCATCATCGGTGCGGTCGAGGAAGGTGAACCGGGGCTGCACGTCACTGCCTGAGTGTGCGGCCCCTTCCGAAGGAATATCGCCCCGCCGGAGACCGGCGCGCCGCGCTCGGTCCGCGTTGCAGCCATTACCAGATATCGGTGCACGGAGCTCTCGCGAAACTTGCAAAGGAAATCGCGGATGTCTACTGCATCAGTTCTCGAGGTGGGCACGTGTGGTGAAAGGGCGAGCATCGTGGAGCAGGCAGAGAGGGGAACCGGCAAGGGCCGGCGCAGGGCGCTTTGGACGGCGGTGGCGGTGGTCGCAATCGCTGCGGTCGGCATGACCGGCTACAAGATCGTGGTGGAAAAGAGCGTCGGCAAGCTGATTGCCGATCGCGGCGGCAAAGTGGGCGCCGTCGAATCGGATTTCCTCGGGCGCATTCACCTGCGTGAAGTCAGGCTGCCGCTTAAGGATGGCTTCGATATCAGCATCGCGGCGGTTGACGGCCGGCCCAAGATCCTCTTCCTGGACGGCAGCCTCGAGCTGAGCGGCCTCGACGTCAAGACGGCGTTGGGTGAAGTGGCCGTGCCGCACGCAGCCATCGAAGGGGCCAACCTCGACCACAGTACGCTCACGGAGATATTCAGCGGCCGCAACGATCTCTCGCTGTCGAAGCGGATAGAGCTCTTTGCCGCAAAGCGTTTTTCGGCAGCGGAGGTCACGGTCACGCAAGCGGTGGCCGGTACCGAACAGAAGCTGGTCTACAAGAACGTGGCTTCGGAAGACATCGCCAATGGGCGTATCGCGCGCTCTTCGGCGAGCGGCGCCACGATCGAATTCGGGGTGGACGTTCCGGACGGCAATGGCGGTAAGAAGCGCCTGGCCGGCTCAATCGGAACCATGACGGCGCAGGATATCGATGCTGCCTACCTGGCGCGGCTATATACCGAGAAGGCCGGGCCTGACGAGAAGGAGGCGAAGCCGGTCTATGGGCCTATCTCCGTCAAGGACATTGCCTTCGCCGATGGCGAGGCGAGTTTCGGCTATGACGAGATGCGCAGCAATGGCATCAGCATGCGGATGCCCGCCGAGCCGCTGCTCGAGATATTGGAAGAGCTGCAATCGGTGTCGACGCGCGGCGCTCTCCCTCCAGCAGAACTCCAGGCCTACTTCAAGCGAATCCTGTCGATCGTCGATATGACGGCGAAGGCTGACTTCGAGGTGCTCGGCATGAAGATCGACGCGCCCGCGAAGAGCGGAAAGGACGGCGAGAGGATAAAGCTCGCCATAGATCGCCTCGCGCTTCAGGTAGATGGCCGAAAGCTCGATGGCGCGCTGCATGGCCTGTCGATCGGAGAGGGCGCGAACTACTTCAAACTCGCCGACGCGAGCATCTCGGGCTTTTCCTGGGACTCGACTTTGGAAGGTCTGAGGAAATTTGCCGCGCTGGACGAACAGCAGCAGGAGCTTTTCCCCTTCACGACGCTGCTGCCGGAATTCGGAACGATCCGGTTAGCGGGTCTCGATGCCGATCTGCCCAATTCCAACAGGGATGCCGACGCGACGGATGTTGAAGGCAGCGATGACGAACAAAGCGCTGCGGGAGAAGCCGACGTACCGGCAGGTGACGCTTCATCGAACCCGAGCGACGGATCGGCGGATGCGGCGAATGAGCCGACGGCGGAGCCTTCAGCTTCCGCGCCGGAACGCATCCGCTTTGCGCTTAAGGACTATGAGGTGGCGCTTACGAAACCGCGCAACGGCATTCCGACCGATGTCCGCGTCAGATATCAGGATCTGACTTTCCCGATCCCGGAGAACATGCAGGACGAGCCCTTCGCACAGCTTCGCCAGCTGGGTTTCAACGAGGTGGTCCTTTCCTCGAGCCTCGAAGCCGCCTGGGACGAGTCGAACCAGAATCTTGTGATCAACGATCTCTCCATGAGCGGAAGAGATATTGGCAGCATTTCCCTTTCCGGCCTGATGGGAGGCTTCAGCGACGCATTCTTCTCCGGCGACCCGGCTAAGGCCCAGGTGGCGCTGTTCGGCCTCACCGCTCGGGAAGCGAGGCTGAAGATCGAGGACCATGGGATTATCGCCAAGGGGATAAAGGCCTACGCCGAGCAAAACGGCATGACCGAGAACGAGGTGCGGGGCATGCTCACGATGACGGCGACGGCGCTGCTGCAGCAATTTGCGGCCGACGAGCCGCGGCTGCAGAACGTGGTGGACGCGGTTTCGCGTTTCATTGCCAAGCCCGGAACATTCACGCTGACCGCCAAGTCCAAAGCCTCGACTGGCGTCGGTGCATTCGAATTCGTGGCAGCATCGCAAAACCCGGTTCTGCTCCTTGACCGGGTCGATCTCGAAGCCACGGCGGAATGATGCGCCTCATCCAAAACGCTGCGGCTGGTTTTGGATAATGGCATGTATGAAAAAGCGTATGAAGCGCGTCGCGTGAATTCATCCGAAGGCGACGCGCTTTCTCGTCACCCCTCCTCCCGGCCCCGCCCGACATAATCCGCGCGATTGATGCCGTGACGTGCCAGCTTATCGTAGAAGGTCTTGCGGGGAATGCCGAGTGCCTGGAGCGTTTCCTTGACGTCGCCGCGATGCGTTGTCAGGGCCTCCTTGAGGATGTCGGCCTCGTAGCGCTCCAGCCGTTCCGGCAGCGTGCCGGTGCTCGCTGTCGCCGGTGCCACGGGAGCCTTGCCCGGATTGCCCTCGACCCCGAGCGCGACCCGCTCGGCAAAGTGTGAAAGCTCGCGCACGTTGCCGGGCCAGGGATGCGACATCAGGTGATCGCGGACGGCCGCTGAAATTTCCGGCACGTCGCGCCCGAACCGCTCCGATGCGCGCTTCAGGAAGTGCGAGAAGAGCAGCGGGATGTCCTCGCGCCGTTCGCGCAGGGGCGGGATCTGTAGCGTGACGACGTTCAGCCGGTAGTAGAGGTCCTCGCGGAAGTCTCCGCGCTGAGCCGGATCGCCGAGATCGATCTTTGCCGCAGCGACGACGCGGATGTCGACGGGGCGGACGGTGTTGGTGCCGAGCGGCGTGATCTCGCGCGCTTCGAGCACGCGCAGCATCTTGACCTGGGTCGCCGGCGGCATCGCCTCGATCTCGTCGAGGAAGAGCGTGCCGCCGCTCGCGTGCTCGATCCGGCCGATGCGCTTCTTGACGGCGCCGGTGAAGGCGCCGGGCTCGTGGCCGAAGAGCTCGCTCTCGATCACCGTTTCGGGCAGTGCGCCGCAATTGAGGGCGACGAAATTGCCGTTCCGGCGCCGGCTCCATTGATGCAGGAGCGTGGCCACGACCTCCTTGCCGCTGCCGGTTTCACCCGCGACCAGCACGTCGACGTCAGTATCGGCGATATGTCTCAGCGTCTGGCGCAGCCGTTCCATCGCCGGGGTCTGGCCGATCAGCGGCAGGCTTTCGGAGGCGGCCTCCGCGGCGCGCTTGAGCGCGCGGTTCTCCATGATGAGGCGCCGCTTCTCCTCGGCGCGCCGCGCACTCTGGACGAGCCGGTCGGCGGCGAAGGGTTTGGCGATGAAGTCGTAGACGCCATCCTGCATGGCTTGAACTGCCATCGGTATGTCGCCATGGCCGGTCATCAGGATCACCGGAAGATCCGGGTCGAGCTCCGCGATCTTGCGGAAGAGGGCAAGCCCGTCCATGCCGGGCATGCGGATATCGCTGACGACGACGCCGCCAAAGTCGGAAGTCAGTGCGGCCAGCACCTCCGTCGCGCTGGCGAAGGGCGAGACCGCGAAACCCGCGAGCTCCAATGTCTGCCGCATCGCCTTGCGCAGGTCGTGATCGTCGTCGACCAGGAACACGGAGGGGGTGCCGCTCATTGCGCGTCAGCCTTCTGCAAATGGACGGTGAATGTCGTGCCGGACGGGCCGCTGTCGACGTCGATCGTGCCGCCATAGTCTGAGACGATCTCCTTGGAGATCGCGAGACCGAGGCCGAGCCCTTCTTCCTTGGAGGTGTTGAAGGGAGTGAACAGCTCGTCAAGGATATCGGCCGGAATGCCGGGGCCGTTGTCGGTAACCGTGAGCGCGATGCCTCTCGCCGTCTCATCGCAGCGCACCCGTATCTCGCCGCCGTCACGGTCATCGATCGCCTCCAGCGCGTTCTGCAAGAGGTTGATCAACACTTGTTCCAGCCGGATGCGGTTGCCGAGCGCCTTCAAGCCGTCGGGCGGCAACTCGATGCGGATCGCGTCCATTCGCCCGGCGAAACGGCTGCGCAAAAGCATGAGCGCGCCCTCGACAACGTCCTTCATCGCCGTCGGTTCGGCGGCGAAATGGCCCTTGCGGGCAAAGCGGCGCAGCTCGTCGGTGATGGCGCCGACGCGCTCGGTCAGTTCCGCGATGCTCGTCATGTTCTCGGCGGCGGTCGCGCTCTGGCCGCGGTCGAGGAAGGTGCGGGCATTGTCCGCATAGGCACGAATGGTGGCGACCGGCTGATTGATTTCGTGGGCGACGCCGGCTGCCACCTGGCCGAGGATCGCCAAGCGGTTAGCCTGGACGAGATCCTGCTGCACGGCCTGCAGCTTCTCCGTCGTCTGGCGATGATCGGCGATCTCGGTTTCGAGCCGGTCGCGCGCCATCCGCAAGTCGGCCGTCCGCTCCTCGACCTTCGCTTCGAGCTCGTTGCGCGCCAGCCGTTCCTCTGCCGATCGCAGGGCGACAAGCTGACGCCGGCGCAGCAGGAATGCGGCGAATGCAATCAGGGGAACCAGCACGGCGAGCATGAGGAGCTGCGCTTCTCTCGCTCCTGCCGCAAGCGTGGACTTCAGCGGCGATAATTGTTCGAGCCGCCAGTTCGTCGACGGCACCATTGTCTCGACGCGCAGGAAGGTCTCTGCGCGGGCTCCCGGCAGCAGGGCATCGAGCGTCGAGGAGCCGTCCGGCCGTGCGTCGATCTTTTGGAAGGGCAGCGGCAGCAAAGGGGCGTCGCCGAACTGAAGACTCTCTCGAATGCCTTCGAGCCGTTCCTCGGGGATCGCCTTGGTCGTCATGAAACGCCAGGACGGCAGGCTGGTGATCAGCACGATGCCGCGGCGGTCGGTGACATAGGTCGGCTTGTCCGATAAACGCCAGTCGGCCTCCAGCGCGTCAAATTCGAGCTTGGCGACGATCACCCCGAGCGGGCCTTGCGGCCCGTCGACGCGTCGGGAAATGTAAAGGCCCGGGTGTTTGCTGACCGTTCCCATGGCGAAATGTTCGGCCTTGCCGTCGCGCATCGCCAGCCGGAAATAGTCGCGGAAGGCATAGTCGTTGCCGACGAAACTCGTCGGCTCCTGCCAATTGCTGGCTGCGACGGCCACACCGTCGCGGCCGATCAGATAGACGACCGCCGCTTCGGCGCTCGCCGCGAGGCTCTCGAGCTTGCGGTTGATCCGGTCGAGCGCCTGGTCCTCCAGGCTGGTAAGCGCTTCCCGAATGGCCGCGTCGTCGGCAAGCACAAGCGGCAGCGCGCGCTGCCGTTCGACGACGGCTCGCAGCAGTGAAGCCTTCAGGCTGGCGTCGATCCGGCTCTGCTCGGCGAGGCTGTCGAGTGCTTGCAATCGGCCGTATCGGCCGGCGGAGAAAACGCCGGCGGCGAGAAGCGCGAGCGCGACCATCGCGAACAGGAACCACGATCGCCGCGCCCGGCGGCGCAACGCGCCTGGGTCGCCCGCATCTGGAGGCTGTTTGATCATGCCCGTATTGTGCATGTTTTCGCTCAGCACGCCAGACGATCTGTGCGGATTCCCGCACAAGTTAACCATTGGCCCTGCGATGTACTTGCGCAAGAGTCAATGAATTCAATACTTTGATGATGTCTCGGCAAACTGGCACGCTCGTTGCTGAGTAGCTCCACAAGGCAGCGGCTGCTGCCGATCTTCGGAAAGTGCCCGGGAGGCCCGGCATATCGCCGGACTGGGCGCCCCTCGTGGAGGATATCATCATGATCATTGAACATTCCGCGGAGGTTCGCGGCAAGACACCCTTTTATCGTCACCTCTATGTCCAGGTGCTGGCCGCGATCGCCGCGGGCATCCTGCTCGGGCATTTCTATCCGAACATCGGTACCGAGCTGAAACCGCTCGGCGACGCCTTCATCAAGCTCGTAAAGATGATCATCGCGCCGGTGATCTTCCTGACGGTTGCGACCGGCATTGCCGGCATGACCGATCTCGCCAAGGTCGGCCGCGTCGCCGGCAAGGCGATGATCTATTTCCTGACCTTCTCCACTCTCGCGCTCGTCGTCGGCCTCGTGGTCGCGAATGTCGTCGAGCCGGGCGCCGGCATGCATATCGACCCGGCCTCGCTCGACGCGAAGGTTGTTGCGACCTATACCGAGAAGGCGCATGAGCAGTCGATCACCGGCTTCCTGATGAACGTCATTCCGACGACGCTTGTCGGCGCCTTCGCCGAGGGCGACATCCTGCAGGTGCTGTTCATTTCGGTGCTCTTCGGCATTTCGCTTGCGATGGTCGGCAAGAAGGCTGAGCCGGTCGTCGACTTCCTGCAGGCGCTTACGCTGCCGATCTTCCGGCTCGTGGCGATCCTGATGAAGGCCGCCCCGATCGGCGCCTTCGGCGCCATGGCCTTCACCATCGGCAAATACGGCATCGCCTCGATCGCCAACCTCGCCATGCTGATCGGCACCTTCTACCTGACGTCGTTCCTCTTCGTCCTTGTCGTGCTCGGTGCGGTGGCGCGCTACAACGGCTTCTCGATCGTCGCGCTCATCCGCTACATCAAGGAAGAGCTGCTCCTGGTGCTCGGCACCTCGTCCTCCGAAGCCGCACTGCCGGGCCTCATGAACAAGATGGAGAAGGCGGGCTGCAAGCGCTCGGTCGTCGGCCTCGTCATTCCGACCGGCTATTCCTTCAATCTCGACGGCACCAACATCTACATGACGCTTGCGGCGCTCTTCATCGCCCAGGCGACCGATACGCCGCTTACCTACGGCGATCAGATCCTGCTGCTGCTGGTCGCGATGCTGAGCTCGAAGGGGGCTGCCGGCATCACCGGCGCGGGCTTCATCACGCTCGCCGCAACGCTCTCCGTCGTGCCCTCCGTGCCGGTCGCCGGCATGGCGCTGATCCTCGGCATCGACCGCTTCATGTCGGAATGCCGGGCGATCACCAACTTCATCGGCAACGCGGTCGCGACCGTCGTGGTGGCGAAGTGGGAAGGAGAGCTTGACCAAGCGCAGCTTTCCGCAGCGCTCGGCGGTGAAGCGACGCCGGTCGAAACCATTCCGGCGGCGGTGCAACCCGCCGAATAAGATGCCTCCCAAGGCAACGCACGTTGAGTGCGAATTGGTGCGGTCTGGTTTTCCAGGCCGCGCTTTTTTTGTTGCTATGGCGACTGTTGCAGTGTGGGTCGATGGCGACACCCCCCTCTGGCCTGCCGGCCATCTCCCCCACGAGGGCCCACGAGGGGGAGATCGCATGTGGCACGCCGGGTGCCCATTAGGAATCTCTCTACATTGCCAGGCTTTGATTGGGGCGATGAGCATGCCACGGGTCGATCTCCCCCCTTGTGGGGGAGGTGGCCGGCAGGCCAGAGGGGGGGTATGACGTCCGCGATGCCAAGAGTGCACGGCCTAGATTCCGTGCAGCACCTGGGTCGCCTTGACCGCGGCGGAGGCGCGGTTTTCGACGCCGAGCTTCACGTAGATCTGTTCGAGGTGTTTGGTGACGGTGCGGGCGCTCAAGCCCAGGATCTCGCCGATGTCGCGATTGGATTTGCCCTTGGCGATCCACAGAAGGACCTCCGACTCGCGCTGGGTCAGGTGGAAATGCTGGCGCAGCATCTCGTCGTCGCTCATGCCGTTCTCGGCGGTCAGGCGGAACAGGTACTCGTTGGCGCCGATCGCGCCGAGATAGGAAATCTGGAGGCCGGTCTGGGCCGCGCGCTGCAGGGTGAAGCTGCCCTGCTTTTCGCTTCCGTGCTTTTCGCGCTCCCGCATCCATTCGGCAATTCGCCCAGTCACCACTGCCAGGCCGTCGTCGCTGCCGGTCGCCGCATTGACAAGCCTTGTCGCCTGCGGCGTCGACCAGCGCACGGTACCATCGCCGCGAACGGCGAGCAGATGCCGGCCGGCGGCGTCGAGTGCGACGCGGGCGCTCTGGGCGGAGCGCGCATTGGAGAGATGGACGCGGATGCGGGCGCGCAATTCGTCGATATTGATAGGCTTCGTCAGATAGTCGACGCCCCCGGCTTCGAGCGCGCGTACCACGTGCTCCGTTTCCGTGAGCCCGGTCATGAAGACGACCGGCACCTGGGCGAGCGAGGCATTCGCCTTCAGCCGCATGCAGGTCTCGAAACCGTCCATGCCGGGCATTACCGCATCGAGCAGGATGATGTCCGGCGTGATGCGGTCGGCAATGTTGAGTGCCGCATTGCCGGAGGTGGCGATCAGCACGGAAAAGCCGGATTGTTCCAGCGCTTCGGTCAGGAATCCGAGCGCCTCCGGGGAATCGTCGACGAGGAGCACGATGTCACGCGGGGAGGCGGTCTCAGGCACGGGCGTTCGTCTCCTCCGAGAGCATCCGCTTCAGGAAAGCGTCAAAGCCGGAGAAGTCGAAGGCCTGAACATAGGCGCTGACCGCTTCGGCAAAGGCCTGGTTTTCCGGATTCAGGGCAATCTCCGTTAGTTTCGCCTCGATGCCTCTCACGTAGCCGATTTCACCGAGCTGGATCAATTCCTTCACATGATGGTCGCCAGGGCTCGTCAGCGCTCTGTTTCGGTCAGCAGGAGGCGTCTCTTGGACGTCGCCTTCATGGATCCATTCGAGGCCGAGATGGATTGCCAGCTTGTCGGTGAGCTGGCGCACGCCGAAGGGCTTGGCAAGCGCATCGTTGTGACCGGTGGCGCCCGCCGCCGAGCCATCGCCGATGTTGGCGGAAAGCATGATCGCCGGCGCCGCCTGACCGGCCTCCCGGAGCCGCGTCACCAGCTCCCAGCCGCTCATGCCCGGCATGGATATGTCGATCAGGAAGAGGTCGGGCCTCGTACCGTCGATGAGCGCCAGGCAATCCGCACCGCTTGCTGCAGAAAGAACAGTGAAGTCCAGCGGCAGGAGCACCTCGCGCATGAGGTCGCGGTGATCCGCGTTGTCGTCGACGACGACGATTGTCCGGCGCGATCCCTTGTAGGAGCGGATCTTGCGTATCGGATCCTTGAGTGCGGCCGGGCGGTCGACCGCCGAAAGCATCAGCCGCACCTTGAAGCTGGTGCCCTTGTCCTTCTCGCTGGCAACGGAGATTTCGCCGCCGAGGGTCTGGGTGAGCAGCCGGGTGATCGTCAAGCCGAGGCCAAGTCCCGGCATGCGATATTCCGCTTCACCGCGCTGGAAGGGTTCGAAGATCTTCGGCAGGTCCTTCTCGCTAATGCCGCGGCCGCTGTCCTCGATGGTGAAGCTCGCGACTTGACTGCGATAGGCGACATCGAAGCGGATGCGTCCCCGCTCGGTGAATTTCAGCGCGTTGGAAAGCAGGTTCACGAGAATCTGCCGCAGCCGTTTCTCGTCGGTTCGTACATATTGCGGCAGCGATGCGGCGCGATTGTGCTCGAAGGCGAGCCCCTTCGCCTGCGCCTGCGGACGGAACATGTCGACGATCTGGTCGAGGAAGTCGTGGATATTGATCTCGTTCGAATAGACCTGCAGCTTGCCGGCCTCGATCTTGGAAATGTCGAGCAGGCCGTCGATCAGCCCCGAGAGGTGATCGGCGCTGCGCTTGATCACCTTGATCGCACCCTGGCGCGATGGCGGGATCGTCTCGTCGCGCTCGAGGATTTGCGCGTAGCCGAGCACGGCATTGAGCGGTGTGCGCAGCTCATGGCTCAAACCGACGACGTAACGGCTCTTCGCGCGGTTTGCCGCTTCCGCCGCCTCCTTGGCGTTCTGCAGCGCCGCGTCTGTCTTCTTGTGGGCGGCGATTTCCTTGAGCAGCAGCGTGTTCTGGCGCGAGGATTCTTCCTCCGCGACCACCCGGCTGTCATGGGCGAGCACGTAGAACCAGGAGACGACGCCGGCGACGATGGCGAAGACGAAGAAGACGATCGCGACCGTACGCTCCACGACCGCCGCGGTTTCGGGCGAGCTGGCTGTCGTCTGGTGGGCGATCATCGCCAGGATGATGCCGATGCCGGTGATCGAGACGATCGCCGAGATCGCATAGCGCCCGAGCCTCGTCGCGAGTTTCGCGACGATCGTTTCCGGCAGCAGCGTTTTTGCGACTGTCGCAAGCTGCGCGTTCAGCCGGGCTTTTGGCTTGCACATGTCGTGGCAGCGGCTGTCGAGCGAGCAGCAGAGCGAACAGATCGGCGCTGCATAGGCCGGGCACCAGGCCATGTCCTCTGGCTCGAACGGGTGCTCGCAAATCGAGCAGGTGATCTCGCTTTCACGGAACCAGCTCTTGCGCGGCTTGCGGGCGAGATAGAATTTCCCCTCCGTCCACCAGGCAATCAGCGGCGAGACGACAAAGGCCGTGACGAGCGCGATATAGGGCGCGAGCGAGGCGGCGATCGCGCCCATGGCGCCGAAATGTGCGGCAAGCGCAAGGAACGCCGACACGCCCATGGTGCCGAGACCGACGGGATTGATGTCGTAGAGATGGGCGCGCTTGAACTCGATGCCGGGGGGTGACAAGCCTAGCGGCTTGTTGACGAAGAGATCGGCCGAGATCGCGCAGAGCCAGGCCATGGCGATGATCGAGAAGATACCAAGCGTTTCTTCGAGCAGCCGATAGATGCCGAGCTCCATCAGCAGGAGCGCGATCGCCACGTTGAAGACCAGCCAGATGACGCGGCCCGGATGGCTGTGGGTCAATCGCGAGAAGAAGTTCGACCAGGCGAGCGACCCAGCATAGGCGTTCATCACGTTGATCTTCAACTGCGAGACGACGACGAAGGCGACCATCAGCAGGAGCGCCGCTGTCTCAGATGGGAATATGTAGCCGAAGGCGGTGTAATACATCTGCGCCGGATCGGCGGCCCGGGTCGAGGGCACGCCGGCACTCAGCGCCAGCACGACGAGAAACGAGCCGGCAAGCAGCTTCGGGGCGCCGACGATCACCCAGCCGGAGCCGGCGAGAAAGACGGCGACGCGGTGATGCAGCTTGCGCTGCCCGTCAGGCGGCAGGAAGCGCAGGAAGTCGACCTGCTCGCCGATTTGCGCCATCAGCGCGAAGATCACCGCAGACGCGGCGCCGAATTCGACGAGGTCGAAGGGCGCGATCGTGCCGGTCGGGCCGGACGTATGATGGACGCCGGCATAGGCGAGCCATAGTCCCACCTTCCCCCAGTCCGCAAGCGCGATGAAGGCGAAGGGCAGGATGTTGAGCACGATCCAGAAGGGCTGGGTGATGAGCTGGAACTTGCTGATCAGCTTGACGCCGTGGGTGACGAGCGGGATCACCACCACGGCGCTTACGATGTAGCCGATCCAAAGCGGTATGCCGAGCGCAAGCTCCAGCGCGCCGGACATGATCGAGGCCTCGATGGCGAAGAGGATGAAGGTGAAGCTCGCATAGATGAGCGAGGTGATCGTCGAGCCGATATAGCCGAAGCTTGCGCCGCGCGTCAGAAGATCGATGTCGACGCCGTGGCGGATCGCATAGCGGCTGATCGGCAGGCCGACCACAAGGATCATCACGCTCGCGACGAGGATCGCGACGATCGCATTGGTGGTGCCGTAGGACATGGTGATGGCGCCGCCGATGGCCTCGAGCGCCAGGAAGGAGATCGCGCCGATCGCCGTCTGCGAGATGCGCTCGGAGGAAAAGCGCCGCGCGCTCTTGGCGGTGAAGCGCAACGCATAGTCTTCGAGCGTCTGGTTGGCGACCCAGCGGTTATACTCTCGCCGAACGGGAATGATGCGCTGGCGTGCCGCCATGGTCCCTCGTGATATCTCGCAGTGCCGGCCGAATGCGCCAGCCATCATTTCGTAACACAGGCAGCAGGCCAGCGAAATTGCTGCATTGCGGGAAAACAGCGAACTGAGGCGTCATCAACCGCAATCTATAGGACCTTAGTCCGAGGTAACGCTGGCCACAGGTCCTATGACGGTTGCCGAATTCCTTTCCTGGCACATATCGTCCTGAGTGAGCGCCCCGGCGAAACGGCACCAGCGGCAGCCGCCCTGGGACATGCGACGGGGTCTAGGGCGACAGCGCAGACGCCCGTTGGCGCCGCAACTCAGGACCTCTCGATTGAGGACAGCGATGAACGCCGACAAGATGCGAAGGCTAATCGAGGACTGTCGGAGGGATCTCGACGAATATCTGGAGCCCGACTGCGGCATCAGCGACAGGGAGATAATCATCGCTCTTCTCTATCGGCTGGATGGTCCGCAGGCGAGAGACGCGCTCGGGGAGGAGTTCGACTGGCGGCCATCTACACCGGAGGGACCGGAGAGCGCCGGGGCCAATGACTCCCGGCAGAACGAAGCCCGGCTCAGGATCATTCTTAACCGCCGAGCGCAAGGATCAGCAAGCGCCTGACAGCCTCAGCGTAAGTGACGCCGGGCGCCGCGCCATCGCCGCCGATCAGGCGGAGCGCACCTATACCCATTGGCTCCATTCCAATCGTCCTCTGTGATCCATTTGTCGTATCTTGTCGGGAGGGGCGAGGGGACCCGTTAGATTTTCGGTCTGCTGGCGGAACCAACCTCGGCGGCCAAGGTTTCCTGCCAATTCCGCTTTCGACCAAGGAGTCCTGTCATGGCCAAGAAAAACTCTGCGCCAAACAACTCTAAGCCGGCCACCGTTCATGACCAGAAGGCCACCCGTGGTAACGGTGGGGAACTGCATCAGATTGCCGAAGGCGATACGCCGGTCTTGACGACGGCGCAGGGTGGACCTGTCGCCGACGACCAGAACAGCTTGCGGGCCGGCGAGCGCGGTCCGACCCTCATCGAGGATTTCCATTTCCGCGAAAAAATCTTCCATTTCGACCACGAGCGCATCCCGGAGCGCGTGGTGCATGCGCGCGGCTATGGCGCGCACGGTTTTTTCGAGACCTATGAATCGCTTGCTGCCTATACGCGGGCGGACGTGTTTCAGCGCCCCGGCGAACGGACGCCTGCCTTCGTGCGTTTCTCGACCGTCGCCGGCAGCAAGGGCTCCTTCGACCTTGCCCGCGACGTCCGCGGTTTCGCGGTCAAGATCTATACCAAGGAAGGCAATTGGGACCTTGTCGGCAACAACATTCCCGTCTTCTTCATTCAGGACGCGATCAAGTTCCCAGATGTCATTCACTCGGTGAAGCCCGAACCGGATCGCGAGTTTCCTCAAGCGCAATCGGCCCACGACAATTTCTGGGATTTCATCAGCCTGACGCCGGAAAGCATGCACATGATCATGTGGGTCATGTCCGACCGGGCAATCCCGCGCTCCTTCCGCTTCATGGAAGGTTTCGGCGTTCACAGCTTTCGGTTCGTCAACGCCAAGGACGAGTCCACTTTCGTCAAGTTCCACTGGAAGCCGAAGCTCGGGCTCCAATCCGTCGCCTGGAACGAGGCTGTGAAGATCAACGGTGCGGATCCGGATTTCCACCGCCGCGACCTGTGGCAAGCGATCCAGTCCGGCAATTTCCCGGAATGGGACCTGCATGTACAGCTCTTCGATCAGGACTTTGCCGACAAGTTCGATTTCGACATTCTCGATCCCACCAAGATCATACCGGAGGAGGTCCTGCCGACGAAGCCGGTCGGGCGGTTGGTTCTCGATCGTATGCCGGACAATTTCTTCGCCGACACCGAACAGGTCGCCTTCATGACCCAGAACGTGCCGCCGGGCATCGACTTCAGCGACGACCCGCTGCTGCAGGGGCGCAACTTCTCCTATCTCGACACGCAGTTGAAGCGGCTCGGCAGTCCGAACTTCACCCATCTGCCAATCAACGCGCCCAAGTGTCCGTTCCAGCACTTCCAGCAGGACGGCCACATGGCTATGCGCAACCCCGTCGGGCGGGTGAACTATCAACCGAATTCCTGGGGCGAGGGTCCGCGCGAGTCGCCGACGAAGGGCTTCCGCCATTTCGCTTCGCAGGAGCAGGGACCGAAGGTTCGCATCCGCGCGGAGAGCTTCGCCGACCACTACAGCCAGGCGCGGCTATTCTTCATCAGCCAGACGCCGCCCGAGCAGCGGCATATAGCGGACGCCCTGACTTTCGAATTGAGCAAGGTGCAGACGCCGGTGATCCGCGAGCGGATGGTCGCGCATCTCCTCAATATCGACGAGACGCTCGGAAAGAAGGTCGGGCATGCGCTTGGGCTTCAGACCATGCCGAAGCCGGCCGAAGCCGCCGTGCCTACACGCCAGGACCTCGATCCATCGCCGGCGCTCAGCATCATCGAACGCGGCCCGAAGCGTTTCGAAGGTCGCAAGCTCGGAATACTGGCGACCGACGGCGCGGATGCCGCACTTCTCGATGCCATCACCGCCGCAGTCACGCAGGAAAAGGCCGCCTTCGAAATCATCGCCCCGAAGGTCGGCGGGTTTACCGCCTCGGACGGGAAGTGGATCGAAGCCCACCAGATGCTCGATGGCGGGCCCTCGGTGCTCTACGACGCGGTCGTTCTTCTGCCGTCGGCAGAGGCAGTTACGGATCTGATCGACGTTGCGACCGCCCGCGATTTCGTCGCCGACGCCTTCGCCCATTGCAAATATATCGGCTACGTCGCCGCCGCAGTTCCTCTCCTGGAGAGGGCGGGCATCGCTGACTCTCTCGACGAGGGAACGATCGAGTTCACCGACGCGGGAGGTGCCGCCGCCTTCCTCAAGGAGCTCGGCAAGCTCCGCGTCTGGGCGAGGGAACCGTCGGTCAAATTAAGATAGGCTGGACGGTACGGAGTGGACAATGGCGTCGTCCGCACAGCGAAAGCCGCCGAAGGGGGGCGGGCCGCTACGTGCCCGAGGGGCGAGTTCGTCCGAGGGCGGCGCATCTGCCGGCGCTTTCGCACTGCCCGTGAGCACGGCGCCGATGGAGGCGCGCTCCGCCCAGGAGCTGCCAGGTGACGGTGCATGGCAGTACGAGCCAAAATGGGACGGCTTTCGCTGCCTTGCCTTCAAATCCGGCCACGAGGTCGATCTCCGGGCGAAGTCCGGCAAGCCGCTCGGGCGCTTTTTCCCGGAGGTCGTCGCGCTGCTCAGGCAGCTCGACGCCGCACAATTCGTCGTCGACGGCGAATTGGTGATCGAAGTGGACGGCGGCCTTTCCTTCGACGCCCTGCAGATGCGCCTGCATCCGGCGGCAAGCCGCGTTCAAAAGCTCTCGCAAAAGACGCCGGCTAAGCTCATCCTCTTCGACATGCTGGTCGCAACCGACGGAGCGGTCCTCACCGACAGGCCTCTCGTCGACCGAAGAGCAGCGCTCGAAGCCTTCGCCGCAGCGAACGCCATTGCGCAAAAGCTGGAGCTTTCGCCCTTCACGCTGGACCGGCATGAGGCTGAACGGTGGCTCACCACCTGGGAAGCGGACGCCACCGACGGCGTCGTCGCCAAGCGGCGCGACGGCCCTTACGAGTGCGGCGAGCGGGCGATGGTGAAGGTCAAACGGCTGAAGACGGCCGATTGCGTCGTCGGCGGCTTCCGCTACGAAAGCGACAGCTCGGAGGTCGGTTCGCTGCTGCTCGGCCTTTACGATATCGATGGAACGCTGAACCATGTGGGCTTCACCGCGACGATTTCGGACAAGGAGCGGCCGGCACTGACGCGGAGGCTCGAGGCGCTCATGGAACCGCCGGGCTTCACCGGCAAGGCGCCCGGCGGCCCAAGCCGCTGGAGCAGTGAACGCAGCGGAGAATGGGAGCCGGTGCGCCCGGAACTCGTCGTCGAGGTGCGCTTTGACCACGTCAGCAACCGCCGTTTTCGCCACGGCACGAAACTGATGCGCTGGCGGCCGGACAAGGATCCGCGCCAGTGCACCTATGAGCAGATCGCCCCTCGTTGAGGAGTGGAAAGCCCGCTGCCCTGACAGCGCTTGCCCCTTCACGCATCCGGCATGGTAAACACGGCGCAGGGCGTCGCGATCCCGCGCAGCGCGTGTTCGCCGAGCGGCACCAGCGGCATCGTGGTCTCGGCTGCGACCGCGCCCGAGATCAGCACCGATCGACCGAGCGGCCGGCACAGCCCTTCCAGCCGGCTGACGAGGTTGACCGCGGGGCCGATGGCGGTGAAGTCCAGCCGGTCGACGGCGCCGATATTGCCCCACAGCACATCGCCGAGATGAAGCGCCGTGCCGAAGGGCAGCGGCGGAAGCCCCTCGGCTACACGCGCGGCGTCGAGATGGGCCATGCCGGCGCGGGCGGCCGTGACGGAGCGGAGCGCCGCCTCGCAGGCCTCGGCCGGCTTATCGGTGACCGGGAAGATCGCGAGCAGGCCATCGCCGATGAACTTCAGCACCTCGCCGCCGAAGGCATGTATCGCTCCCGCGACGCGGTCGAACCAGGCGTCGAGGGCGGCGATCATCGCCGCGGGCTCGGTCACCTCGGAAAGCCCGGTGAAGTTGCGCAGATCGGCGTAAAGCAGCGCGGCGCGGATCGTCTCTCCGGTGCCCCGGCGAAGCGCGCCGGCCTGCACGCGGGCGGCACTACGCCGGCCGAGATAGGCCTCGAGCAGCGCTGCAAGCGCCGCCCGTTCGGCAAGCGCCGCCAAGGGCGCCGCCGCGAAGCGTGCGACCTCGCGCAACCGGCCGGTCTCGGCAGGGTCGAACGGTCGCGTGCCGGCCCAACCCAACGCGGGCCGCTCCGGTGCCGCACCGGCAGTCTCCAGCACCGGGCCGAGCCCGGCGAGCCAGTCGTGCCCGGCGCCGCTCGGCGGACCGCCGGCGAAGCCCAGCGCCTCGATTACCGCCCCGCCTTCGGCCCGCCACAGCCATGTGCGGCGGGCGATTATCGGATGCGGCACGGAGAGCGTCAGGGCGCCGCCTGCCACGGGAAGGCCGTCGGCCAGGAGACGGTCGCCCAGGTCGGCCAGGAACCGGTCGGCGCCGTGATGCGAGGCGCTGGCCTCGTCCACCAGCCATGCGAGGGGTGCGGGCAGATCCATGCCGCGATCATACCGGCACGACCCCGACCTGTCATCCGCGGTGTGCAACCTTAAATCTGGATCGATTTCAATGACGAATTCGCGCGGAAATCCAAAGAGTTGCTGAGACCTTCCGGGCTTGATCGAGTGCGCGGCGCGATAGGTGGGTGGCGCCGGCAGGTGAGCCGGTCTATCATCGACTTAGGCTATGGCAACCAGGGGGAGACTGATGCAAGAGGCCCTCGTCGTTCGTCGCGAAACGCATGTCCCGGCGCCGCCCGCCGCCGTGTTCGCTCTGCTGACCGATCCTGAGAAGATCCTGCGCTGGATGGGAACCGAGGCCGAGGTCGAGCCGGAGCCCGGAGGCCTCTATCTCGTCAACGTCACCGGCGCTCGATTCGCACGCGGCTCCTTCCGCGAGGTGGTGCCGGTGCACCGCCTGGTATACAGCTTCGGCTGGGATGGCAGCGAGGAGGTGCCGCCGGGTTCGAGCGAGGTCGAGATCGATCTGATCGAGAAGCCGGACGGAACGCTGTTGCGCCTCACCCATACCGGCTTGCCCAATTCCGAACAATGCGCCGGCCATGCGGAAGGCTGGGCTCACTACCTCGACCGTCTGGCCGAGGTGGCAGCCGGGCGCGATCCGGGGCCGGATCCCTGGCATGGCCGCCGGGACTGAAGGTCCTTTCTACGTGCGGACGCGCTAACTGCTTGATCTTTGCTGCCGGCAATCCCGGCAGCTTTAGCTGCAGCTTCCTTCTTCCCCCCTCCACCTACGTAGAATGACGTATGTGCAGTGCAACGCCGCTCGCTGAATATCCCTCCAGCAACGGCAAGGAGAACGTACACTCCGTTGCGGCGACCAGAACTAGAGGGGTTCAAACCAGATGACTATCAGGGCACGCGTCACCGGCGCATTCCTCGCGGCCGTCCTTTCGACGACCGCGTTCAACGGCGCCTTCGCCGCCGAAGACACGATCAAGATCGGCATCCTTCACTCGCTTTCGGGAACCATGGCAATCTCCGAGACGACGCTGAAAGACGCCATGCTGATGCTGATCGACGAGCAGAACAAGAAGGGCGGTCTGCTCGGCAAAAAGCTTGAAGCGGTCGTTGTAGACCCGGCTTCGGACTGGCCGCTCTTTGCCGAAAAGGCGCGCGAGCTCATCTCCGTCGACAAGGTTTCGGCCGTCTTCGGCTGCTGGACCTCGGTGTCGCGCAAATCCGTGCTGCCGGTCTTCGAGGAACTGAATTCAATCCTCTTCTACCCGGTCCAGTACGAGGGTGAGGAAAGCCAGCGCAACGTCTTCTATACCGGTGCTGCGCCCAACCAGCAGGCGATCCCGGCCGTCGACTATCTGATGGAGAATGAAGAGGTCGAGCGCTGGGTGCTCGCCGGCACCGACTACGTCTATCCTCGCACGACCAACAAGATCCTCGAGGCTTATTTGATCTCCAAGGGCGTGAAGCCCGAGGACATCATGATCAACTACACGCCCTTCGGCCATTCCGACTGGCAGACGATCGTCTCCGATATCAAGAAGTTCGGCTCGGCCGGCAAGAAGACCGCGGTCGTCTCCACGATCAACGGCGACGCCAACGTACCCTTCTACAAAGAACTCGCCAACCAGGGCATCAAGGCCGAGGACATCCCGGTCGTCGCCTTCTCCGTGGGCGAGGAAGAGCTCGCCGGCCTCGACACCGGGCCGCTCGTCGGCCATCTCGCCGCCTGGAACTATTTCCAGTCGGTCGACAATCCGGCCAATGCCGAGTTCATCGAGACGTGGAAAACCTACACCAAGAACGACAAGCGGGTCACCAACGACCCGATGGAAGCCCATTATATCGGCTTCAACATGTGGCTGAAGGCGGTGGAGAAGGCAGGCACCACCGACACCGACGCCGTGCTCGACGCGATGATCGGCATCTCGGTGCCGAACCTCTCCGGCGGCTATTCGACGATGATGCCGAACCACCACATCACCAAGCCGGTGCTGATCGGTGAAATCCAGTCGGACGGCCAGTTCGAAACGGTCTGGGAGACGCCCGGCCTCGTCGTCGGCGACGAATGGTCCGACTACCTGCCGGACTCGAAGGATCTGATCTCCGACTGGCGTGCGCCAATGTCTTGCGGAAACTTCAACGTCGCCACCGGCAAATGCGGCGGCAAGGGCTCCTGATTTCATGACGAAAGACATGTTCCAGGAGGTAGCCGCGGTGTGGCTGCCCCCTGAGAGGCACTTTTCATGACGAACCGATAGCCCGAAATACCCTCCGTCCGAAAGCGTCCATTCGGACGGAGGGACTTGCGTCAGAGATGCGGACATCATGCGGTTTCCGCCCGCGTCTCACCTCCCTGAATCGAGAAGCCAATGTACCGCATCATCCAATCCGTGCTGGTTGCCTTGCTCGTCCTTGCCGCAGTTCCAACCGGGCTCCGAGCGGAGGACGGATTGCGCGACCTGGTGAACGCGCTCGGCGAAGCGAAGCTGTCCGACATCGACGAGCACATCGCGGCATTGGCGAAGACCGGTGATCCCAAGGCCGTGCCCGTCCTCGAAGCGCTCGGCGAAGGCAATCTCTACGCCCGCAAGGCCGATGGCCAGGTGTTTCTGACGACGGAGAGCGGCGCGAACCTGACGCTTACCGATCCAGTTTCCGGCCAAAGCGCCGGCGAAGCGCCGAAGGCGTCGTTCTCGAAGGTCAAGGTTAACAACAGCGTGCGCCGCGCGGTGCGCACGGCCCTCGGCAGCCTGACGCTCTTGAGCCCCGATCGCAACGCGCGCCTCAAGGCCGTGCAATCGGTCCTGCAGTCGCCCAATGCCGACGCGCTCGGCGTAATCGAGAATGCGCTTGCCGCCGAGAAGGACGCCGAGGTCCGCGCTATGCTCGAACAGGCGCGCGCCACAACCCTCATCATCTCCGATCGGCCGACCGAGGAGAAGAAAGAGGCAGTACGGCTCCTCAAGGAGAACGGCGGCCGCGAAGCGCTTTCGATTCTTTCATCCGCCCTTGGTTCGGCCGACGAGACCCTCAAGCCGGATATCGAGGCGGCGCTCGCCAGCATCGAGCAGACCCAGGCGCTCTGGGCGGCCGGCCAAAACGTTTGGTACGGCCTGTCGCTCGGCTCGGTGCTGCTATTGGCGGCGATCGGCCTTGCCATCACCTTCGGCGTCATGGGTATCATCAACATGGCGCATGGGGAGATGGTGATGCTCGGCGCCTACACGACCTTCCTCGTTCAGGAGGTGTTGCGCACATCCTTCCCGGGGCTCTTCGACTGGTCGCTCGCGATCGCGCTGCCGCTTGCCTTCATCGTCACCGGCGCCGTCGGGCTGGCAATGGAGCGCGGGGTCATCCGCTTCCTTTACGGCCGACCGCTCGAAACGCTGCTTGCCACCTGGGGCATATCGCTGATCCTGCAGCAGTCGGTGCGCTCGATCTTCGGGCCGACCAACCGCGAGGTGGGTAACCCGTCCTGGATGTCCGGCGCCTTCGAACTCAGCGGTCTGACGATCACCTGGAACCGCCTCTGGATCATCGTCTTCGCGCTCGCCGTTTTCGCCGCGCTGCTCTTTCTTTTGAAGAAGACGCCAATGGGCCTGCAGATGCGGGCGGTCACGCAGAACCGCCGCATGGCGTCTTCCATGGGCATCCGCACGCCATGGGTCGATGCGCTGACCTTCGCGCTCGGCTCCGGCATTGCTGGCATGGCTGGCGTCGCGCTCTCGCAGATTGACAACGTCTCGCCCAATCTCGGCCAGGGCTACATCATCGACAGCTTCATGGTCGTGGTCTTCGGTGGCGTCGGCAACCTCTGGGGTACGCTCGTCGGCGCCTTCTCGCTCGGCATCCTCAACAAGTTCCTGGAGCCCTATGCCGGCGCGGTGCTCGGCAAGATCCTCGTGCTCGTGCTGATCATCCTCTTCATCCAGAAGCGGCCGCGCGGGCTGTTCGCACTCAAGGGCCGGGCGGTGGAAGCATGATCACCTCGTTTCTCGTCAAATCGCTGGACCGCACCATCGTCATCGCTGTGGCGGTCCTGCTTGCGCTTGCCGCCCTCGTTCCGGCACTCAACCTCCTGACGGCGCCGGACCATCCGCTGCATGTGCCGACCTATCTCGTCTCGCTCTTCGGCAAGTACCTGACCTATGCGCTTCTGGCGCTGGCGCTCGATCTCGTCTGGGGCTTCTGCGGCATTCTCTCGCTCGGTCACGCCGCCTTCTTCGCGCTCGGCGGCTATGCCATGGGCATGTATCTGATGCGCCAGATCGGCGCGCGTGGCTCCTATGGCAACCCGCTGCTGCCGGACTTCATGGTCTTCCTCAACTGGAAGGAGCTGCCGTGGTTCTGGTACGGCTTCGACATGTTCTGGTTCGCGGCCCTGATGGTCATCGTCGCTCCGGGGCTCCTCGCCTTCGTCTTCGGCTGGTTCGCCTTCCGCTCCCGTGTCAACGGCGTCTATCTCTCGATCATCACCCAGGCGATGACCTATGCGCTGCTGCTCGCCTTCTTCCGCAACGACATGGGCTTCGGCGGCAATAACGGGCTCACCGATTTCAAGGATATCCTCGGCTTCAACATCCAGGCGGACGGTACGCGCGCCGCCCTCTTTGCCGCCTCGGCGCTGGCGCTCGCCCTTTCCCTCGTCATCACCTCCGGCATCGTCCGCTCGAAATTCGGCAAGGTGCTGGTGGCGCTGCGCGATGCGGAAAGCCGCACACGGTTCCTCGGCTATCGCGTCGAGCATATGAAGCTCTTCGCCTTTACCGTCTCGGCGATGATGGCCGGTATTGCCGGCGCGCTCTATGTGCCGCAGGTCGGCATCATCAATCCGGGCGAGTTCGAACCCGGCAATTCGATCGAGGTCGTCATCTGGACCGCGGTCGGCGGCCGCGGCACGCTGATCGGACCAATCATCGGCGCCATCCTCGTCAATGGCGGAAAGAGCATCTTCACCGCCGCCTTTCCGGAATTCTGGCTCTTCGCGCTCGGCGGGCTATTTGTTCTCGTCACGCTGTTCCTGCCGAAGGGCGTGGTCGGCACCGCGCAGCACCATCTTGCAAAACGCCGCGCTTTCCGCGCGTCCGCCCGCAAGGAAAACGAGAATGGCAAAGAGGCGAGCCTCCCGGCCGCTGAATCCTTGGCCGCGGAGTAAGCGTCATGACCGAGAAGAAACCGAAAAGCCTGCTCTATCTCGACGGCGTCTCCGTCTCCTTCGACGGCTTCAAGGCGCTGAACTCGCTCTCCTTTATCGTCGAGCCAGGGGAACTGCGCGCGATCATCGGCCCGAACGGCGCCGGCAAGACGACGATGATGGACATCATCACCGGCAAGACACGGCCCGACGAGGGCTTGGTCTTCTTCAAGGGCGACATCGACCTCTCGAAGAAGGACGAGGCGGAGATCGCCCAACTCGGCATCGGCCGAAAGTTCCAGAAGCCCACCGTGTTCGAGAACCACACGGTCTGGGACAATCTGGAACTGGCTCTGAACCGCAGCCGCGGCGTCTTCGCGACGCTGTTTTATCGCCTGACCGGGGAGGACAAGGACCGCATCGAGGAGATTCTCGCGACCGTGCGGTTGAAGGCGCGCCTCGATGATCTCGCCGCCAATCTCTCGCACGGGCAGAAGCAATGGCTGGAGATCGGCATGCTGCTCGCACAGGAGCCGGAACTCCTGCTCGTCGACGAGCCGGTCGCCGGCATGACCGACGCGGAGACGGCGGAAACCGCGATCCTGCTCAGGGAAATCGCCAAAACCCGCTCGGTCGTCGTCGTCGAACACGACATGGGCTTCATCCGTGATCTGGGCGTCAAGGTCACCTGCCTTGCGGAAGGATCCGTGCTGGCGGAAGGGTCAATCGACTTCGTCAGCAACGATCCGAAGGTGATCGAAAACTATCTCGGCCGGTGAGCGGGAGGATTAAACGATGTTGAACGTCGAAAACGTCAACCTGCATTACGGTGCCGCCCAGGCGCTCCGCAACGTCTCGTTCAAGGCCGAGATGGGCAAGATCACCTGCGTGCTCGGTCGCAATGGCGTCGGCAAGTCGAGCCTTCTTAGGGCAATCACCGGCCAGCATCCGGTGAGTTCGGGCGCGATCTCCTTCAACGGCGTTTCGCTTGACGGGCTGGCGCCGTTCCGCCGCGCCAAACAGGGCGTTGGCTATGTCCCGCAGGGCCGCGAAATCTTTCCGCTGCTGACGGTCAAGGAGAATCTCGAGACCGGCTACGCGCCGTTAAAGCGGGCCGACCGTTCGATCCCCGAGGATATCTTCAGCCTGTTTCCGGTGCTGAAGACCATGCTCGGCCGGCGCGGCGGCGATCTTTCAGGCGGCCAGCAGCAGCAGCTCGCGATCGCTCGCGCGCTTGTCACCCGCCCGAAGATCCTCGTTCTCGATGAGCCGACGGAAGGCATCCAGCCGTCGATCATCAAGGACATCGGCCGCGCGATCAAATATTTGCGGGACTCGACCGGCATGGCGATCCTGCTCGTCGAGCAATATCTCGATTTCTGCCGCGAGCTTGCCGATCACGTCTACATCATGGACCGCGGTGCTTTTGTGCATGAAGGAGCTGCAGAGACGCTCGACACGCCGGAAGCACGCCGGCATCTGACGGTGTAGCTGGGTTTTCCACAGGGTAGATTATTCTAGCAATTCAGCGGCTTGCCTTCCAGAGAGCATGCCTTGCTGTCGGAGCACGATAAAAAATCCACTGCTTTAATCGATTGTATTTGCCCCCAGCCCAGCTTTGAACCATACTGCCGATGCACGTTTTATGAAGGAGCATCACAATCCGTTACCGCTGACAGAATTGGCCATTTCGCGTTTCCGGCCTAACCCTCGGAGGAGACCCTAATGACGAATTTCTTGCCCGCTCTTTATGAAGGGCATGCCCCGATCACCCTTCAGACTCTCTTCAGAGATGCGCTCGAAGCCTATGACGACTGGGAAGAAGGCATGCCGGAACCGATCGTTTCCTTCGAAGGCAAGGTGCTTCCGATCAGCGATGTGTTCGAGTGGATGAAGCCCTGCACCGACATCATGCCCGCCAATATGCTCGGCATCGTCACCGAACGTCTGACCAAACCCTGGAACGGCGAGGGCCCGCTCGACGAGATGACCTTCTCCACCGCAGCGCGCGTCATGTCCGTTCTCGTCAGGCGCCGCGTCAGACGCTTCGGCCGCGGCTCGATCGAGGCTTTTGCCGACCGCTTCGGCCAGCCGATGCGCCCGGGACAACAAGGCTAAGCCGAGACCTGCAAAACAGCGCCGCTGCGCTGTTTTGCATTCGCGAGACACGCACGAAGGCCCGCGCCGACAGCTTTACATAAGCTATTGGTAGAGCTACCATTTCGCCGGACGCCCCGGGAGGAGCCTGTCTGGCGTCATTGGACTCGCGTATCGATATGTCGTGCCGGATCGGCGACTGAAGCAAAAACTGGTTTCAGAACACTGAAACGCAGAGGATGCTTCAGAAAGCTCCGGAGCATTCTTCGTGTACGTTTGAATCTCCGGTGCTCTACAGCGTCGTGCGTCTTTTCGGACGCACAAGGATGCTGTAGCGCTTTGAATTGCTGCATGTTTTTGTCCTTAAATCGGGTACGATTAAAGCAAACATGCAGTAGGCCGCAGACGTTTCTGCGGCGAAAAATCGATGTCTGCGCCCTCTTTCGATGCCCTGTCCCAGCAAAATAACGGGAGGGAATTCGATGACCGGAAAATTCCTCAGCGGCATTCTCACGGCCGCTGCAGTCGCGCTTCTATCCACCACCGCCGCCGCAGAACCTGAAATCGTCAGCGGGCCTTCGGCCGATCCGGATTGCTTCGCACCCTGGTCGTCCGAAACGAAATTCTTCAAATTCCCGAAGAAGGAAGGGCCCTATCGGATCGCCCTCGCCAACGGCTATATCGCCAACACCTGGCGCATCCAGATGATCCAGACGGCCAAGGCCTATGCCGCACAGCCGGACGTTGCGGCCAAGCTCAAGGAATTCAAGGTCGTCTCGACGGGCGAGGACGTCCCGGCCCAGATCTCGGCGATCAACAACTTCATCGACTCCGGCTATGACGCGATCATCGTCAATGCTCAGAACCCGACCGCTTTCGGCCCGGTCATCAAGCGGGCGAAGGAAGCCGGCGTCGTTCTCGTCGCCTTCGACAACATCCTAGATACCGAGGACGCCATCAACGTCAATGTCGACCAGAAGGGCCTCGGCGTACTTTGGGCCAAGTGGCTCGCCAAGCATCTGCCGGAAGGCGGCAAGATCCTCGAGGTCCGCGGCGTCCCCGGCACCTCCGTCGACACCGACCGGCATAACGGCATCCAGGAGACATTCGCCGCGACGGGCAAGAAGTGGGACGTCGTCGAGGTGCTCGGTAAATGGGACGATCCGACGGCGCAGAAGGCAACGGCCGATGCGATTGCCGTGCACAAGAAATTCGACGGCATCACCGCGCAGGGCGGCGACACCGGCGTCGTGCAGGCGATGATCGATGCCGGCCATCCTTTCGTGCCCTTCGGCGGCGAGACCGAGAACGGTTTCCGCAAGTTCTGCGCCAAGCACTCGGCCGACGGGCTGAAGTGCTCGTCCGCCGGCACCGGCCCCGCCCAGGTTGCCGTCGCCATCAAGACGGCGATTGCGGCCCTCGAGGGTGAGGTGGTGCCGCAGTCGATCAAGCTGCCGCTGGCGATCGTCGAGGATCCGAACTTCAAGGAGGGCCAGGATTATTATCCGGACCAGTCCGACAATTTCTTCGTCGGCAATGCCTTCCCGACCTGCGACATCAACTTTACCGCCCAGGAGATCATGGGTCAGAGCAAGGAGAACCAGTAGGTTCCCGTTGAACAACTGAGGCGCATGCCGCATGTGCGCGGCATGCGCCGGCAACCCACGCTCCGAGGCACCCCATGACCGCAGCAGAGACACCGCCGCCGCTCATCCGCATGGAAGGCGTATCGAAGCGCTATGGCGGTGTCCGCGCTCTGGAGAATGCGCAGTTGGAGGTCGCGCCCGGCCGGATTCACGCGATTCTCGGCGAGAACGGCGCCGGCAAGTCGACGCTCATCAAGATCATGGCTGGCGTGGTGGCGGCGGACGAAGGCCGTATGCTCTTCGACGGTTGCGAAGTGAACTTCCGCTCGCCGGCCGAAGCGGCGGCGGCAGGGATCGCCTGCGTGTTCCAGGAACTTTCGCTGATCCCGGACCTGAGCGTCGCCGACAACATCGTCATTTCCAACCCGCCTCGCCGTTTCGGCATGATCGACCGACGCGCTCAGCGCGCAATTGCGGAGGAGGCCCTGGCGCGCGCGGGTGCCGAGGACATCCACCCTCGCGCCGCGGTGAAGGATCTGCCGCTCTCGCGCCGGCAAATGGTGGAGATCGCCAAGGCGCTCGCCGTAAAGCCGCGCGCGCTCATCCTCGACGAGGCGACCTCGGCATTGACAGCCGGCGACGTCGCGAAGGTCTTCGCGGTGCTCAAGCGCCTGCGGGAGGAAGGTCTTGCCCTGCTTTACATCTCGCATCGCATGCATGAGATCGCCGAACTTGCCGACACCTGCACGGTGTTTCGCAACGGCCGCAATGTCGCGACCTTCGAGGCAGGGGCGCGCAGCAACGGTGAGATCGTCGAAATGATGATCGGGCGCGAATACAGCCACGTCTTTCCGCCGAAAGCCATCCGGATGGCAGAGCCCGCAAAGGCGCCCGTGCTCGAATGCCGCAATCTCGGCTGGGCCGATCGCCTGCGCGACATTTCGCTTACGGTCGGTGAGGGTGAGGTCGTCGGCCTTGGCGGCCTCGAGGGCCAAGGCCAGCGGCTGCTTCTCCTCGCTCTCTTCGGCGTGCTTCGCGGGACCACGGGCTCCGTGCTGATCGACGGGGCGCCGGTGACGATCAGCAGCCCGGCCACGGCGCGCAAATCGCCGCTGTCCATGGCGCTCATCCCGGAGGACCGCAAGACGGAAGGATTGATGCTGCCGATGACGGTGCGCGAGAACCTTTCCTTTGCCGCCCTCGACCGGGTTTCGCGCGGCGGCGTCATCGATCGGGACAAGGAGGAGCGTCTGATCGACGACATGGTGCGTCTCCTGGAGATCAAGACCGCCGGCCTCGACGTGCCCGTCGGCGCGCTCTCCGGCGGCAATCAGCAGAAGGTCGTCATCGCCAAATGGCTGATGCGAACGCCTCGGATTATCCTGCTCAACGACCCGACCCGCGGCATCGACGTCGGTACGAAGCAGGAGCTCTACCAGTTGCTGCGGCGTCTGGCCGAGTCCGGCGCGGCGATCCTTTTCTATTCGACCGACTACGACGAACTGATCGGCTGCTGCGACCGAGTGCTGGTCCTCTATGACGGGCGCGTCGTCCGTGAACTCGAGGGCGGCGAGATCACCGAACGGGCGCTGATCGCAAGCGCCCTCAACGTTCAGGCAGGGCAGGAGGGGACGGCGGTATGAGCGAATGGCGCTTCTGGCTGAACGAACAGCGCGGCACATTGATGGGGCTTGCGATTTTTCTGGTGATGTTCGTCGTTTATGTCGCCAACCACCCGGCCGGCTTCACAGCGAACGTCGTCCATACGGCCGCCAACAAGGGCGTGCTGCTCGCCTTTGTGGCGATGGCGCAGGCGCTGGTGGTGATCACCGCCGGCATCGACCTGTCGGTCGGCATGATCTTCGTTCTCACCAATTGCATAGCATCCTGGATTGTCGTCGGGGCAGCGGTACCGAGCGCCCTCGGCGTCGTCGCCGTGCTGGCGGCCGGCATGCTCTGCGGTGCGGTCAACGGGCTCCTGGTGATCTACGGCCGTCTGCAGCCGATCGTCGCGACCATCGCCACCGGAGCCGTCTATTTCGGCCTGGCGCTGTTGCTGAGGCCGTTTCCCGGCGGCTCCGTCAACGAGGAACTCGCCGACGCTCTGACCGGACGGCTCTTCGGCGTCATCCCGTCGAGCCTTGTCGCGCTGACGGCGGTCGTGCTGATCGTCTGGCTGCCCTTCCGGCGCTCGGTCGTGGGCCGGGCGGCTTACGCGGCGGGCTCTTCCGAGCCGGCGGCCTTCATGTCCGGCATGCCGATCCGGCGCGGCAAGTTCGCGGCCTATCTCCTCGGCGGCTTGCTCGCCGGCATGGGAGGTCTGTTCCTCACCTTCTTCACCTATACCGGCGAGGCCGCCTATGCCAGCGGCAGCGCCTATACGCTCTGGTCGATAGCCGCAGTCGTGCTCGGCGGCGTGTCGCTTTATGGCGGGCGCGGCAGTGCCGTCGGGGCGATCTTCGGCGCCTTTGCCGCCCGCACCACCGGCGACATGCTGTTCGCCTTCGACGTCGAACCGCTCTGGCAGCCCCTGCTCCAGGGCATCGTGCTGATGATCGCCGTCAGCATAGGCTCGCTCGCCCTGTTGCGTGTCCGAAACCGTCTGGATTGGTTCCAATGAGCGAGACGTCCGAGCGCCGCATGTCGATCAGGGCGCGCCTGCCCGGCTTTCTTCGCCGCGCGGACCCCGCCGTCGTCACCGCCTTCGGCTGCATTCTGCTGCTGCTCTTCCTCGGCAGTCTCTATTCCAGCAATTTCCTCTCGCCCGATTATCTGCTGCAGCAGCTCAAGGTCGCCTCCTTCCTCGGTGTCGTCGCCGCGGGGATGATGGTCGTCATCCTTCTCGGCCACATCGATCTTTCCGTCCCTTGGGTGATGACGGCCGGTGCGATGATGGCCTGTGCCGTCGCCGGTTTCGGCGACACCGGCTCCGTTGCCGCCATTCCTGCCGGCGTGCTTTGCGGGGTGGCCTTCGGGCTGTTGAACGGCATCGGAGTGGCTTTCCTGCGCATCCCGTCGATGATCGTGACGCTCGCGTCGAATGTCGTGGCGCAGGGACTGATGGTCGTTTACACCGGCGGCTTCTCGCCGCAGGATTCGGCCCCGCCTGCCGTACGGTGGCTCGCGACCGGTGCGGTTGTTCCGGGCCTGCCGAATGCGATTCTCGTCTGGGGTGGGGTGAGCGTCGCGATGGTGTTCCTGCTCACCCGCACCGCCTTCGGGCGGGCCGTTTACGGCATCGGCAACAGTGAACGCGCCGCCTTTCTCTCCGGCGTCGGCACGCGCCGTGTCATCATGACCGCTTTCGTCATCTCCGGCGCCTTGAGCGCCTTCGGCGGCGTGCTTCTGGCCGGCTATGCCTCGAAGGCGGCGCAGGCGATGGGCGATCCCTATCTGCTGCCGTCGATCGCAGCGGTCGTGCTCGGCGGCACCTCCATCCTCGGCGGACGGGGCTCCTATTTCGGCACGGTCGCTGGCGTCATCCTGATCACCCTCCTGCAATCCATCCTATCGGTCATGCAGATGCCGGAGGCCGGCCGGCAGATCGTCTACGGTGTCGTCATCATCGTCATGCTCTTGCTTTACGGCCGTGCGCCGCCGAACCGGTGACCTACACTTCGGGACCATTCACCCCGCTGTCATGAAAGCGCGATAGGCGGAGGGGATGGTGACACTGCAACAGATAGCCTTTCACGCCGGCTGCTCGCTGGCGACGGTTTCGCGCGCCTTGAAAGGCGAGGGGCCGGTCAGCGACGAGATGGTGCGGCGGGTGCGCCGCGCCGCAGCCGAACTCGGCTACAGGCCTCCGTTTTCTGCAGGAGCGAACGCGCGCAATCGCCCGGTCGTTGGTGTATTGGTCCCAAGCGTGACCAATCCGGTCTTCGCTGCTTCTCTCGGCGGCATCCAGCATCGCATGCAGGCTGCCGGACATGGTGTCCTGATCGCCCAGTCGAACTACGATCCGGCCTCAGAAGCGCGGGCGGTCGCCGCGCTTCTCGAACAGCGGCCGACAGGGCTGATCCTGACGCTCTGCAATGCCGAGACAAGCGAGGCGCTTTCGGCAGCCCTGCCGCCGACGATCCTGCTCAACAACCGCCCGGTTCCGCGCTTTCCTGCGGCGGTGACGGTCGACAATCATCGCGCTGGCCGCGAGATCACCCGCCACATCCTGACCCACGGGCATCGCCGCATTCTGTTCGTTTCCGGGCATTTCGCCTCCTCCGACCGCGCGCGTCTGCGTTACGAAGGCTATTGTGCGGCAATGGACGAGGCCGGGCATGCGCCGCTTCCCGCAATGGAGATCCCCTTCGTCGATGGTTACGAGCAACTGGATCTCTCCGGAGTGATGGAAGGGTTCCAGCCCACCGCGGTCGTCGCGTCCAACGACCTGCTCGCGCTCGGCGTCGTCGGTGCGCTGCGGCGGGAGGGGCTTTCCGTCCCGAACGACGTTTCCGTTGCAGGCTTTGACGGGATCGCCATCGGCCGGCTGATGAGCCCTTCTCTGACGACGATGGCGATGCCGGACGGCGATATGGGCGTGGCCGCGGCGGCCATGCTGCTCGATATCGCCGAAAATGCCCTGCAGTGCCGGCACCTCTGCCTCGACCACCGGCTTTATTCGGGCGGGACCGTGAGGATGGCGGCATGAAGTGCGTGCCGGCATTAGCGGCAGTCGGGGCCGACAAGTCAGCCCGTCGCCTCGACCAGAAAACTACGCCAAAATAAGAGCAGGCCGATTGAAGCTGTCCAGGCGCCTCTCGCGCCCTCACGAGATCTCGATTTTACCGACGTCATTCCGCGCATTAGGCTTTAACCAGGAACTTTCAGGGAGGTTAGCCATGAAACGCCGGCTGGTATTAGTCATGGCCGCACTGGCCTGTTCGGTGATCTCATCTCATGCTCAAGACACTTCAATGAGCTTCTTCGTCACCAGCACAAACCCGGGGAAGGGTGGAGATCTCGGAGGACTTGCAGGCGCCGATGCCCATTGCAGCGCGCTGGCAACGGCCAGCGGCTCGACCGGTAAGACCTGGAGAGCCTATCTCTCCACCGACACCGAGAATGCCAAGGATCGCATAGGGACAGGTCCCTGGTACAACGCCAAAGGCGAAAAGATCGCCGACGACGTCACCTCACTTCACAGCGATCGCAACAATCTGACGAAGCAGACGGCGCTCAACGAAAAAGGCGAAGTCATCCCCGGCCGCGGTGACAGTCCGAACCGCCATGACATTCTCACCGGTTCGAAGCCTGATGGGACAGCAGCGCCGGAAACCTGCGGCAACTGGACCATGGGCGGCGCGGAAGGCGCAGCTATCGTTGGCCACAGCGACCGCACCGGCTTGGACGACTCGGATGCGGCAAAATCATGGAACTCTTCGCATTCGACCCGAGGTGGCTGCTCACAGGAGGCATTGCGGAGCACCGGTGGAGACGGTCTCATCTACTGCTTCGCAGCCAACTGAGATCACGCGTGGTCCTCGAAACAAGTGCGGATCAACATTGGCCTGTTACTCGCAGGGCCTGACGGGTGGGGCGGGCCTATTTAGGTCCAATCGCCGCAACATGCTCATAGCCAGCGCCGCGTTGAAGCACACCCAAACAAGCGTTAGCGGCGATCTAGGCATGCGCGGGCGCCCGGAACAATCGCGGGCGTGCCCGATTACACGTGACAAGCTTGGTATACAGGAATTGGAAGATGGCTAAAGGCACGGGGACGAGATCTTCGCCGGCAGTGCTCGGGCCGCGAAAGGGAACGCCAAGCCCCAGGCTGGCGGAGACCGAGTTTCGCCGCCGCTTCCTCAGCCGGTTTCAGGACCCGGCCTTTGATAATCTGCGATCGGAATTGGACAGGATCGCATCGGCGGCGTGGGACGCTTATAAGCATCAGCGAAAGGCACCTCACACCCGCAAGGCTGGACCTGCCTTTAAGGATCCGGACTACGAGTTATCCGTCGATTGGCTTGCGGCGCGCGATGCCGTTCATGCTGCGCAAGAGCGTCACTTGAGACCGACGGTCCAGCGCGCATCCTTTTGATAAGTGGGTCCTCCCGCAGCGAACACACTTGTCCCGGCGAAATGTCGAAATCCTACCGACTGATGAGGATCGCGCAGGAAACTATGGACCACACCGCCGGGGTGAAGACGACCGTTCTCGAATTGCATCGCCTCGCCGCCGAATATGGACGGATGATTCATCCTTGCAAGGCCTGCTTTTCCACATCGCCGGCTCTCTGTCATTGGCCATGCTCCTGCTATCCGAACTATTCGCTTGGACAGGTCCATGACTGGATGAACGAGACCTATCCGATGTGGGTCGAGGCGCATGGCATTATGATCGTCACGCCGGTCAATTGGTATCACGTGTCTTCGCCGATACAATTGATGATGGACCGGCTGGTTTGCGCCGACGGCGGCAACCCTGACCCCACCTCGACCAAGGGCAAGGATGCGACGCTCGCCAAGGCGCTTGCGCTTGAAGGCTGGAGCTATCCCCGACATCTCGCCGGGCGGATTTTTTCCGTAGTGGTGCATGGTGATGTGGAGGGCGTCGAGAACGTTCGGCGCAGCCTGTCGGACTGGCTTTGCTACATGCATCTCGAACCCGCCGGCCCATTGGCTGAGCTGGATCGTTATATCGGCTATTGGAAACCTTACGCGCTCAGCCACGAAGAATAGGATGCCGACGAGGCGGTGCAGGAAGAGGTCCGCAACGCGGCACGGACATTGGTGGAGGCGGTTACGGCCAAGCGCGCTGGAAAGCTGGTTTCAGCAGGAGGAGGGCTTTCGCAACCACGACAGAAGTAGTCGAAGGTTCGCGCCTGCAAGGGCTCAATTTAGAGCCTACCGCATGTTCCTTAAATCGGCTGGGCTTTAAGGCAACATGCAGCAGGCGCGCTCAAGACGGATTCTCGCGAAGGCGATGGTGTGCAGCTCAGCTCCGCGGCAATAGGCTTTCCACTTCCGCGGCCGCGTCGTTGAGCGCTTCCTCAGGCGTTGCCGACTGCTCGACGACGCGGGACAGGTTCTCGACAATCGTCTGGGTGACCTTGACGCCGTTGGTGCCCGGGAAGGCGTACCAGGGGATCATGCGCGGCATCTGCTCGAGGCCGGCGCGGAAGAGCGGGTTTTCCTTGTAGAAGTTGGCGAGGTATTCCGGCGACTTGGCCGCAAGCTCGTTGTTCGGCACGTAGCCCGTGCCGGGAACGACGACCGAAGCGCCGTAGGGGCCGGCGGCGAATTTGGCGAATTTCCAGGCCGCTTCCTGCTTTTCCGCGTCGCGCGTCAGGATCACGACGGCGTTGCCGCCTGTCGGCAGTTTGCCGTTGACCGGGTCGATCAGCGGGATCGCCGCCGTGCGCAGGTCGAACTTGCCGCCGACATTTTTGATCGTGTTGCGGAGTGCCCCGGTCGTCTGGAAGGCGAAGCCGATCTTGCCCGCCACGAAAGCCTGCTCGCCGGCCTGCTTTGTCAAGACCGGCAGGCCGCCTTCCTGCACCATGCGGTCGAGCACTTCGATCGCCTTCAGGCCCTCCGGACCGTTGAAGGCGACCTTCGTCTCGTCTTCGTTGAGCATGTGGCCACCCGCGCCGAAGAGGAGGGCCGAGAACATCCAATCGTCACCCTGCCAGCGGAAGTCGATACCTTCGACGCCGTCGCCGAGCGCTTTGATCTTGCCGCCGAGCGCGATCACCTCATCCCACGTCTTTGGCGGATTGTCCGGGTCGCCGCCGGCTTTGCGGACGAGATCGGCATTGTAATACATGATCGGGTTGGAGGTCGCGAAGGCAAGGCCCACCTGCTTGCCGCCGACCTGGGCGAGCTTCAGGATGTTTTCCGAGAAGCCCTGCTCGGTCATGTTGCCGTCTTTTGCGATAAAGGGGCCGAGGTCGACTGGAATGTCGCGCTCGTTGACCATGCGCAGGCGGTTCAAGCCGATGAAGGTGACGTCGGGCATCTCGGCGGTGCCGGCCTGGCGCATGATCGTCTGGATGCCTTCCTCGTAGGTCGCGGAAGGATTGGCGAAGGTGATCTTGATCCCCGGATTTTCCTCCATGAACTTCTTCGAGATCGTGTCCATCACGTCCTTGAAGAAGCCGGGCATCGGGTAGTGCACCGTCAGAACCGTTTCGGCCTGAGCCGGAACGGCGAAGGTCATCGACACCGCAGCGGCGGCGAGAAATTGCCTGAAATGTTTCATGACGCTCTCCTGGTTTTAACCGGTCAGCCCTTGAGACCGGTCATGGTGATGCCCTCGACGAAGCGCTTCTGCGCGATGAGAAACGCGGCGACGAGGGGAAGGGTGATGATCAGCGTGGCGGCCATCAGCGCGCCGTAGTCGTCGCCGGCTTCGGCCGCGCGGAAGAAGAGGAGACCGAGCGGCGGGGTGGCATAGTCCTGGTGGCTGACGACGACCAGCGGCCAGAACAGGTCGTTCCAATGCGCCACCACCGAGAAGATCGCGAAGGCGGTGATCGCCGGCCAGGCATTCGGCACCACGACGCGCGCGACGATTCCGATTTCGGACATGCCGTCGAGGCGCGCGGCCTGGATCAGATCGTCGGGGAGCGCACGGAAGAACTGCAGGAACAGGAAGATCGCGAAAACCGAGATCGAGAAGGGCGCGACGAGGGCCGTGTAACTGTTGAGCACGGCGAGCCGATCGAAGGCGACATAGAGTGGCAGGGCCGTCGCATGGATCGGCACGAGCAATCCCAGCATCACCAGCACCATCATGAGGCGCGCGGCGCGGAATTTGAGCTTCGCCATGGCATAGGCGCAGGGGATGGCAACGACGACCTGGACGACGAAAATCATCGCGCAGACGATCACGCCGTTCAAAAGCAGGGTCAGCATCGAGACGCGCGACAGCGCCTTGGTGAAGTTCTCGAAGTAGGACCATTGCTCGGGGATGAGCGTGAGCGAGGAGGAAAAGATCTCGCTCTGCGCCTTCCCGGCGGTCGAGATCATGAAGATATAGGGCGCGAGGAAGATGAGCGCGCCTAGGGTCAGGATGGCGAACCGCAGGATACGGCCGAGAGAAAGGCTGTGCGCGCTCATGCGTAATGTACCTTCCGGTCGAGGACGCGGTACTGCAGGAACATCAGGACGACGAGGATCGCGAGGAAGAAGACGGTCATCGCCGAGGCATAGCCGACCCGGAGATAGACGAAGCCCTCCTGGTAGATGGTGAAGAGCAGCACCTCGGACGCCTTATTCGGCCCGCCCTCGGTGAGCGTCTTCACCGTCTCGAACACCTTGACGGAGTTGATGATGCTGATCGTCGTGACGAAGAGCGTCGTCGGCCCGAGCATCGGCCAGGTGACGAGCCGGACGCGGTCGAGCCAGGACCTGGCGCCGTCCACTTCCGCGGCGGCGTAGAGCTCGCGGGGGATAGCGGTGAGGCCGGCGAGGAACAGCACCATGTTGAAGCCGACCGACTGCCAGATGCCGATGATCGAAAGGCCGTAGAGAACGGTGCCGGAGGCGCCGAGCCAGTTCGGGCCGGCTATGCCGAACTCCGCAAGGAAGGTGTTGATCGGCCCGATGGTCGGATGAAAGAGGAATTGCCAGACTGTCGCCATGGCGACGAGCAGCGAGGCGACCGGAAGGAAATAGACCGTGCGGAAGAAGGCCTTTGCGCGCGTTTCCGCCTCGATCAGCAGCGCGATCGCGAGCGCCAGCACCATCGAGACCGGCGTGACGATCGCTGTGTAGACGGCCGTGTTCCAGAGCGAGCGGCGGAAGGTGCGGTCGCCGATGAGCTCCGCGTAATTCTCGAAGCCAACGAAGCGAAAACCGCCATAGCCGAGCTCGAAATCGGTGAAGCCGAGGACGATGACGGCGAGAGTCGGCAGCAGGATGAAGAGGAAGAGGAGAGTAATCGCCGGAGCGGCGAGTAGCCAGGCGATCCGCGCCTCGCGCCGGTCGGCGGCCACGATCGGCATGTCCATCGCGATGCTAGCCACGGGCTTTCTCCAGCGTCGGGGCGACTGCGACCGTCCTCGCCTGCAGCCGTTCGCCCGTCATCGCGAAGAGCATCGCCCGATCCGGTTCGATTTCGACCGACAGCGGCATGCCGTCAGACAGCACCGAGGCTTCAACCGGCGTGACCTTGGCGACGATCGCTTCGCCGATGGCATCGAGCCTCATATGGACGGTCACTTCCGAGCCGAGAAACTCGGTACGTTCGACACGCGCCTTGAGGGTGCCATTTGGGTTCCCGTTCAGACGGACAAATTCGGGGCGCACGCCAAGCATCACGGCCGCATCGCGCGGGGCGGAGTTCTCGACCGCAAGCGTGAGCGCGCCGAAGCGGACCACGCCGGACGCATCCATCCGGGTTTCCACCACGTTGATGCGTGGCTGGCCGAGAAACCGCGCAACGTCGATATGGGCGGGATCGTCGTAAATTTCCTGCGGCGGCGCGAGCTGCAGGAGCGTGCCGCCGATCATCACCGCGACGCGATCGGCCATCGACAGCGCTTCGGATTGGTCGTGGGTGACGTAAAGCGTTGGCACGCCGGCGCGGCGATGAAGCTCGACGATCTCGCCGCGGGCGTGGACGCGGAGATTCGCATCGAGGTTGGAGAGCGGCTCGTCCATCAAGAAGACGCTCGGGTGGCGGACCATGGCGCGGGCGAGCGCCACGCGCTGGCGCTGCCCGCCCGACATCTGGCCGGGCTTTCGGTCGAGCAGATGGTCGATCTTGAGGGAGGCGGCCATCTCCTTGACCTGCCGCTGGATGTCGGCGCGAATCTGGCGTTGGCCCGGGAGAAGGTTGCCGATGAACGGGAAGCGCTGCACGGCCGTCAGGCGCCGCATGGCGAGCGGCACGGCGACATTCTGCCCGGCGGTTAGATGCGGATAGAGGGCATAGGACTGGAACACCATAGCGACGTTGCGGTCCGCAGCGGCGACCGACGAGACCTCGCGCCCGCTGATGACGATCTCGCCGCCATCCGCATGGTCGAGCCCCGCGATGATGCGGAGCAGAGTGCTCTTGCCGCAGCCGGAGGGTCCGACGAGCGCGATGAACTCGCCCTCTTCCGCCTCGAGGCTGACGCCCTTGAGGATCGCGTTGCCGCCAAAGGATTTGGCGATGTTGCGGAGCGCGAGAATGCTCATTGTGCCGCCTCCGCGAGCTTCCTGGCGTGGTGCGGGTAGACCTCGTGGATCACGTCATCGATGACGTACGGCTTTAGTCCCGGCACTGCGACAATCTCGCTTTCGATGTGTTCGTCGCCGAAATGGTGAAGCACCCCGCCGACGAGGCGCTCGCCGGGCATTTCCCGCTCCAGCGTATCGATGATGAAGGAGGTCGGCGGTGCCCAGAGGAGGTCAGTGCCCGCATGATGACCTCGCCAGGCCCAGTGCAGATGGCCGCTGGCATGAAGCGCGACATCGCTTCTGGCCATCAACTCGTAGAGCCGCCGGCGCTGACGCGGCCGCACGCTCCAGTAGCCGGTATCGCCTTCCGCGGGATCATCGACAAAGAGCGGCTTATGGGCAAAGAGAGCGACACGACGGCCGGAGCGTTCGGCAAGCACCTGCTCCAGCCATTGAAACTGCTTCTCTTCTTCCGCATCGTCGAGACCGAGAAGGAGGCTATTGAGGCCGATCAGCCGCCATTTGCCGTGGTCGGAGACCCAGTAGTCAGGTCCGACAAGCTTACGCCAGCGGGCAAGCCGCTCCGCGTCGACCGGCTGGTCCGAGCCGGGCAGGTGGCCGACATCGTGATTGCCCGGCACGATCAGCACCGGCACCGGCAGTCTTCGGATGAGCTCGACCGAAAAGGCGATGTCGTCCTCCTGATCGGCGCCGTCGATCGTGAGGTCGCCGGTATGGACGACGAGGTCGGCGCCCACAGTTTCGATCCAGCGGGCAACGGGCTCCCAATTGTCGTTGAAGTGCGTCTTGGAAGGGCTGAGATGGGTGTCACTGATCTGGACGATCTTCATGGGAGCGTCGCCTCCGGGGATGGTTTGAGGCACCGCGCGAGAAGCATATGGTCCCGCTCAGCGCCGCTTGGGCGCCTTCTTTAGGAGGCTCTGATGTCAGTTTGGTAACAGGCTTTCTCAGTTGTTTTTCAGTTCCTCCATAAAAGCTTCATTCTTCCGGAACATCGCCGAGGCGCGAAACGGACATCCGAGAAATGGGTTGACGCGAATCAGAGGATGAATCATTCCTCTAACGGATTAGACCGCATCTCGCGTATTTCGACGTAATTCAGGGATTGTTCTGTTAAGGGCTGCGGCGAGCGCATGTGCGCCAACGGCGAGGGGTGACCTTTGTCCAAGGTCGTCGAAGGCGAAACGCACGAGGGGATTTTGATAATGGATATGACGGGATCGGCGGCCGAGACGGCAAGCGCAAGCGGCGCAGCATATCGCAGGCCCGCCGACGAGGCGATCGCGGCGGACGCGCGGGCGCTTTCCGAACAGTTGAAGGCGATGCGCGACCGCCTGTTTGCGCCAACGGCAATGAAAACGCTCCGCAGCTTCACCTCCGGCGAGGCCGCCAAGTTGATCGGCGTCTCCGACGGTTATCTCAGGCAATTGTCGCTCGCGGGCGAGGGGCCGCAGCCCGACACCGGCATCGGCGGGCGGCGCTCCTATTCGCTCTCCGACATCAACGCGTTGCGCCGCCATCTTGCCGAACAGGCGCTCGCCAAAGCCAATGGGATCAAGGCGCGCGGCTATCTGAAGTGGCGCGATCCGGCGAGGGGCGAGCACCTGCAGGTGATCTCGGTCACCAATTTTAAGGGTGGCTCCGGCAAGACGACGTCGTCCGTCCACCTCGCGCAATATCTTGCTTTGACCGGTCATCGGGTGCTGGCGGTTGATCTCGACCCGCAGGCCTCGCTTTCGGCGCTGTTCGGCTACCAGCCGGAGCTGGACCTGACCGGCAACGACACGCTCTACGGCGCGATCCGCTACGACGCCGAGGCTCGGCCGCTGAAAGAGATCATCCGTAAGACCTATTTCGACGGGCTCGATCTGGTGCCCGGCAATCTCGAACTGCAGGAGTTCGAGCATACGACGCCGCAGGCTTTGAGCGCCCGCCAGAGCGGCTCCGATGCGGGGCCGCTCTTCTTCGCCCGGGTGCAGGCGACGCTCGCAAGTGTTGCCGACGAGTACGACGTTGTCGTCATCGATTGCCCGCCGCAACTCGGCTATCTGACGCTCTCGGCGCTCTGCGCCTCGACCTCGGTCATTGTCACCGTGCATCCGCAGATGCTCGATGTCGCCTCGATGAACCAGTTCCTCTACATGACCTCGGACCTCCTGAGCGTCGTGCGCGAGGCGGGCGGCGATCTCAATTTCGATTTCCTGCGCTATCTCGTCACCCGCTTCGAACCCAATGATGGGCCGCAGGCGCAGATCGTCGGCTTCATGCGCTCGCTCTTCGGCGACCGGGTGCTGACCTCGGCCATGGTGAAGTCGACGGCGATTTCGGATGCGGGCCTGACTAAGCAGACGCTCTACGAGGTTGGCCGCGAGAACTTCACCCGCGCCACCTATGACCGGGCGATCGAGTCGCTCAACGCCGTCAACGGCGAGATTGAGGCTCTCATTCACGCGGCCTGGGGGCGCTAAGACATGGCGGGCAACAACCGGAAGAACGAATTGCGCGCGCTTTTCATGGGAGGCGCGCCTGCATCGCCCACGCAGGCCCCGGCGGACCAGCCCCACGCGTTGACACCTGTCAACAACCAGCCCACGCCGAACGCGCACCGGGCCGCATCCGGCGCAGTCAAGGCCATGGGGCTTTCGCTGGGCAGCATCACGCGGGAGGCCGAGGAGGCGCGCGCGCTCCGAAAGGCGCTGACCCAGGGCGAACGCATCGTCGCGCTCGATCCCGCCCTTGTCGAGGCTTCTTTCGTCGAGGACCGGCTGACCGACGCGGAGGTCGACGATCCGGACTTCCTGGCGCTCGTCGAGAGCATTCGCGAAAACGGCCAGCAATCGCCGATCCTCGTCCGTCCGCATCCGGAGAAGCAGAGCCATTACCAGACCGCCTACGGCCATCGCCGCCTGAAAGCGGTGCGCCGGCTCGAGTTGCAGGTACAGGCGATCGTCCGGCCGCTGACGGACGACGAACTGGTACTCGCCCAGGGCAAGGAAAACGCCGAGCGGCGCAATCTTTCGTTCATCGAACGGGCGCTTTTCGCTTCCGCACTCGTCGCCCGCGGCTTCGACCGCAAGGTGATCGGCGATGCGCTCGCCGTGCAGAAGAGCGAATTGTCGCGCCTGCTGCAGGTGGCCGAGAGCGTCCCGCACCATGTAGCTCGCGCCATCGGTCCGGCGCCGAAGGCCGGCCGCGAGCGCTGGATGGCGATCGGCACGCTGCTTGAGGGGGAGGAGGCGCGGGCGCAAGCGGAGGATGAGATTGCCTCGTCTCGCTTCCGCGCCGCCGAGACCGACCAGCGCTTTCAGCTCGTCTTCAACCGCTTGTCGCAGAACGATAAGCCGGAGCCGGAGAAGCCGGAGGAACTGAAAGACGAGGCGGGGCGGGTGTTCGCACGGCTGAGGCTCGACGGTAAAGCGCCCAGGATCGAGTTCCTGCCGGGTACCCACCCGGCCTTCCTCAAGGAAGCGATAGCGATGCTGGCGAAATGGCACGCGACCTTCGTGGAGAACCAGAAGTCATAGCTGTTGGAGCGTGTAATTTGCCCCTCACCCTAGCCCTCTCCCGGCACGCGGGGCGAGGGGATCAGGTCGCCGTTTGCTGCTATTGGCTGCCGCTCTCTTGCGGTGTGATAGGCCGCCGCGAGCCCCCTTCGCCCCGCTTGCGGGGTAAGGTGGCCGGCAGGCCGGATGAGGGGGAAATACGGGCTGAAACCGCCCGACACTTTCACTCGTAATCGACCCAAATCCCGCCCTGGTCCGCCGATCGAACACAATTCTCAACCCATCGGACACCTTCGAGGCCCGCATCGATGCCTGGAAAGCAGAGGTTCTCGATGCCGTCCGGCGCGAGCCCGCGGTTGTCGTTGATCGCGAGAGCGAAGCGGCGGTAGAGATTGGCCCAGGCCTCGAACAGGCCCTCCGGGTGGCCGCCGCCGATGCGGTCGTCGAGGCGGGCTTCCGGGTAGAGATAGTCCATGCCGCGCTCTAGGATGCGGACCGGTTCGCCCTGGATCTCGTAGGAGAGCTGGTTCGGCCGCTCGTCCCACCATTCGATGCTCGCTTTCGAGCCGACGATGCGGACCTTCTGGCCGTGCATCGAGCCGGCATTGACGGCGCTCGACCAGACATTGGCGACGGCGCCATTATCGTATTCCATCAGGGTTATCGCATTGTCCTCGAGCGGCGCGCGGCTCTTGACGAAGCTCTGGCGCACGCACATCAGCCGCTTGATCTTCAAATGCGGCAGGATGACTTCGGAAATATAGAGGGGGTGCGTGCCGACGTCGCCGAGCACGTAACTTGGGCCGGCGAATTTCGGGTCGACACGCCAGCGCGTGGACGGATTCTGCTCCTCGACCGGGGCACTGTGGAAGCCGTGGGCGAACTGCAGATTGACGATACGGATCTCGCCGAGATCGCGGTTCTTCACCATGGCGCGCGCCTGCTCGATCATCTGGTGACCCGCATAGCCATAGGTGACACCGACGATGAGTCCGCGCGCCTCGGCAAGCGCCTTCAATTCTTTGGCCTCCGTGACCGTGAAGCAGAGCGGCTTTTCGCAGATGACGTGGAGGCCGTATTCCAGCGCGGCCTTGCAGATCGAAAAATGGGTGTTGTTCGGCGTAGCGATGGAAACCGCCTCGATGCCGTCCGGTCGCTTCCCTTCCTCGGCCAACATCGTCTGGTAATCCGGATAGCTGCGCCCCCCGTCGAGCCCCAGATCGACGCCGAAGGAGCGGCCGCGTTCCGGGTCGAGATCGAAGGCGCCGGCGACGAGTGCAAAGGTGTCGTCGCGGAGCGCCGCCGAGCGGTGAATGTAGCCGATCTGGCTGCCGCGTCCGCCGCCGACCATGCCCCAGCGGATCGGTTTTCTCTTCTTCTCTGACATTGTGGTGTTTCCTAAGTTCCGCGATTTAAAAGCCGACCGAGCGCAGATAGTCGCGGCTTTCTTTCACGTCCGCGAGGCTGCCGGCGACGCTTAGAGGATCGCGCTCCTGCTCCACCGTGATGAAGCCGTGATAGCCGATTTCCTCGAGTGCTCGCTTAACCGCCGGGTAATCGATGACGCCGCGGCCGATCGGGCACATCACGCCTTGAGCGCAGGCTTCGAAGAAGCGGGTCCTCTCGCGGAGCACGCGGCGGAAGACTTTTTCGTCGATGTCCTTGAAGTGCACGTAGTCGAGCCGGTCGGCATATTTCCGGAGTGTGTCGACCGGGTCCATGCCGGCGTAGTAGGTGTGGCCCGTGTCGAGGCAGAAGCCCGCGACTTCCGCCGGCACGTCGTTCGCGATCCGCTCGATCTCGTCGGCGAACTCGATATAGCCGCCGGCATGCGGGTGGATGACAGCGCGTACGCCGTATTTGCTCATCGCAAGTTCGGCGATCGCCCTGATGTTGGCGACCATGCCCTCCCACTCTTCATCTGAGAGCCGCGGTGCCCGGTCGGAATGGCCGGCGGCGTAATCGCGCTCGTCATGGCCCCAGTCCATCACCGTCAGGTACGGCGTCCTGTAGCGCTGTCCCGACACTTGTTCGGGCTGCGGCAGTTTGGTCGTAACGGCGCAGATTTCGTCCGTCTGGCGAAGCAGATTGGCGCGATTCTCCGGCGAGACGAGGTCGTCGAAGATCGTGCCGGCGACGATGAAGAGCTTGCGCTCCTGCAGCGCCTTGGCGACGCGTTCGGAATCGAAGGGCACGTAGCCATGGGGGCCGAGTTCGAGGCCGCCATAGCCGGCGGCGGCTGCCTCGTCGAAGACCCGCTCCCAGGCGGGCAGATTCGGGTTCTTGATGTCATCCACGCCCCAGCAGCATGGGGCCGTCGTAATTGTGATTGTCACGGGTGTTGTCCTAATTGCGTAAGGCGCCGCTTACACGCGTTTTGCCGGCCAGTATTTGTCCACGTATTTCTGGATTTCCGAGCGCATGAAGCGGCCGGACTCGTCGGCGCGATCCTCCCAGCCGAAGACGCAGGCCGTGACGATGCCGTCAAAACCGACTTCGGCAAGCGAGGAGAAGAAGACGTCCCAGTTGATCTCGCCCTGGTACATGTCCATGTGCTGATGGATCGTCACCTTGGCGCCCGGCGGGTTGATGATATAGCGCAGCCCCGAGGACGCCTTGTGGTTATAGGTGTCGGCGACGTGGACGTGGGCGATCAGCGACCCCGCATCGCGGATCATCTTCGCCATGTCGTCGCCGAAATAGAAGGTATGGGGCGCGCAATAGAGAAACTTGACGTTCTTCGAGCCAATCGTCTTCAGCATGTCGATCGCCGGATGCAGCGTCTCGCACCAGTCCTCCGGGTGCGGCTCCATGTTGAGCGTCACGCCCTCCTTCTCAAAGACCGGCACGAGCTCTTCCATCGAGCGCCACCAGGCCGCCTCGCTGTGCTCATGCGTATGCATGCCGCCGCAGCAGTTCGAGCGGTGGCTGCGGTCGGGCGAGGGGCCGCGGCCGAATTCGGAGTTCATGGTGTCGCAGCCCATCTCGACGGCTACATGAATTGCTTCCTTCCAGTAGCGGACGGCCGCCTGGCGCTCGTCCTCATGCGGGCTCGCCCAGCGATACATCGGCAGGATCGAGGCAAGCTGAACGCCGTGATCCTTCAGCGCCGACTTGAACTCGGCAATCCGCTCCTTGTGCGCGCGCGGGCGCACCCACCAGGGGAAAAAATCATCGCGCGGCGACAGCTCGATGTATTCGTAGCCGAGCTCCGCCGCCTTCCGGCACAGATCGCGGAGGTTGAGATGGCGATGCATATAGGGGTCGAGTGCGATCTTCATGGTTGCTCCTCCGTCAATCCGCTGCGCCTCGACTTAAGAGCGCCGGATGCTTCTTCTCTTCCGGATCGGTTCGGACTTTCGCAGTCCTCCCGAACTCTCTTTGAGGGTAGCGCCGATCTCAAACGGGCTCTAAATCTTCCTTGATCAAATTTGATCATTGACCGCTCGTCGCGCAGTTGCTGAACTGAAGGCTGAAGAAGGATTGTTCGCGTGAGCAAGGTGACCTTGAAGGATGTCGCGAGGGAAGCCGGCGTCGGCACGGCAACCGTCGAGCGCGTCGTCAACGGCCGCGGCGGCGTGCGCCCGGAAACAGTCGAGAAGGTCTTTCTGGCGGTCACGAAGCTCGACTACCGGCACAGGATGCCGGAAGCGTATCGGGGGCTGATCAGGGTCGAGGTCATCCTGGTTCGGCCCGAAACGAGCTTCTACTCACGCATGAACCACGCCTTCGAGCGGATCGCCGCCCTGCTAGACAAGAGCACCGTCGTTCACCGCACCTTCGCGCGCGAGAACGATCCGGTCGAGTTCGCCCATTACATCGCCAATCCGGCGGTCCGGCGCTCCGCATTGATCGTCGTGGCGCCGGACCACCCGGATGTGGTGACGAGCCTGAGAAAAGTCGCAAGCCACGGCACGCCGGTCGTGCAGATCATGACGCGTCCCGCCCCGGAACTTCCCTATATCGGCATCGACAATTATGCCGCCGGCCGGACTGCCGCCTACTACATGTCGCGCATGCTCAAGGGCCGGCCGGGAACTTTTGTCGCGCTCTGCCACAGCGGCGCATATGAGAACCACAAAGAGCGCATTCGCGGCTTCTCGGACTACCTCGCCGGGCACGATGGCGATCACCTCTTCAGCCAAGTGATGTTCGACTATGACGACGACATCAACTCGATGGAGCTCCTGCGCGACGCGCTCCGCGATGACCCTGCGATCATTGGCCTTTACACCGCAGGCGGCGACAACCGTTCGGTTGCCTCCGTCCTGAAGGACCAGGCGCAGCGCGGGGTCTTCTGGGTCGGTCACGAACTTTCGCAGCAGTCTCGCAATGCTCTCCGAGAGGGCGTGATGTCGATCGTGCTCGATCAGGCGCCGGAGATCCAGGCGCGCCGGTCGGTCGACCTGACGCTTAAGGCCCTTGGTCTCATTGAACTCGAGGTAAGCCCCGAGCCGGTGCGCTTCCTGACGATCACGCCGGAGAATCTCTGAGCTGGCCGCGCGACGAAGTCACGCCTCGACCGGCTGCGCTTTTCTCCTGTCGATCAGACGCTTGGCAAGCCTCTGCCCAGGCTTTTCGACTGCGAAAAAGGTCGCGCAGGCAGCCATGTAGACCAAGGGTACGAGAATTGCGGTGACCACGGCGAAGCGTGCAGGCGGGGTCATCATGTCACCGAAAGCGCTGATGAAATAGGCGGCAAGCGGTTGCAGGAAGATGAGATGCCAGAGATACGCTCCGAATGATAGTTCCCCCAGCCAATGAAAGAATCGATTGCCGAGCGCAGAGGATAGAGCGCTCAGTCCGCCACCCAGTGCGTCGCCGAAGAAGCGGTGATGGAGCAGGACGAAGAAGACGGCGACAAGCATCACCCGCATCAGCGTCTTCATCGCCGTCATGTCGCCGCCGATCGGCAGAAGAACGAGCGCCAGGGCGGCTGCGCCATAGAGGAAAGCCTTCGATCTCTCCTCCTCAAGGCCGAGCGCCAACAGCATTCCGCAAAGGAAAATGTGCATCTTCAGCGGCAGGAAGGCCGGCATCGGAAAGCGTATCCCCAACAGCGCGGTCGTCGCGACGACCGCGCTGGCGATAACGGCCGTTATGAGCGCACCCTTAAGCCGGCCGCTTCTCTTGAACAGAAGCATGACGAAGGGAAAGGCCGCATAGAACTGCATTTCGAGGCCTATGCTCCAGTCCGGCAGGGGAGTCCGGTAGGCATAGTCGGGCGAGAGGCCGAAAAGAAAGCTCAAATGCATCAGCCCGTTCGTCAGTCCGTTGTCGAGGTAGCGTGCGGGCGATTGCGGCGTTCTATCGAGGAAGGCGTCGACCACCATTCGCGATTCGAACAGCCATGGGCCGAGCATGAAGGCGACGGCCAGAAGAAGATAGTAGAGCGGCGCGATCCTGAGAAATCGCCGGACCCAGAAATTGCGCCAGGTCGAGGTCAGTTCCCAAGGTTCCTTGGCGGCGCGCAGCCGATAGTGGAACACCATCAGGAAGCCGGAAAGCATGATGAAGAGATCGACACCGAGATCAGGTTCCGACAACACCGGCAGCCGCCAGCCCGTCAGCAACAGGCCATGACCGATCATCACCCAGAGGGATGCCAGACCACGAAGCCCGTCCAAACAATCGATCCGGCTTCCGCGGGAAGTGTGCTCAGCCATCAGCAATCACTCCTTGTTAGCAGCCAAGGGTGACTGCCTTCGTGTTATGTTGCGACGCACAAGGGACCGCCTTAGAGGCTGACTAAGGCGAGAGTAAGTAACCTGCGGCACATGGGAAACGCGAGGCTGGTGGAACCGGCGGGATCCGCGGGCGTGGAGCGGCTGCAGCGCCGGGGCTGCGGCCAGCACCCTCATACAATTGTGGATTACGTCACAATCATTGCTTGTGAGGCCGAAAACAGGAGAGTATCCCTCAACTTGGATCTAGCACCGCAGAGCGGGGACAGGAGCCGAGTACGAGTGCAAGCGAGAACGATTTTACCAAGGGAAATCCATGCGCCCAAGGCGCCTCACCTTCACTCTAGTCGCTACGCTGCTGGCAGGAGCGGCCCAAGCAGCCGAGTGCCCGACTGCAGCCACTGCCGAAAAGGGTTTCATGCTGCTGCAGGTCGATACACAAAGCGAGTTCCGCAAGCACTATGGACCGATCGTCAAGATCACAAACAGATATGGTTCACCCGCCGGACAAACGGTGTTTTCGTATCGAGGGCTTATCGATTTGTCGCGCATGGGCGCAGGTTCGCAACAGGCGCTCTATGCCTTGTCCGATCTTAAGAATCTTTTTCCCCTCAAGAAGGGTGCACGGCAATCTCGTTCGTCCCTCTAAATCCTGACGAGCCGGCCAATACGCAATGGTCATTCGAGCTTGACGTAACGGGACAGGAAACCTTCAAGCTGGAGAATTGCAAGTACAAGGTCTGGAAGGTTCGGCAGACGACCAAGAAGGGTGACGAGCAGGTGGACGTGTGGAGCGCACTCTATTCGCCCGATCTCGAGGCGACGCTCGCCAAGATCTACGACGAACGCACCGCCAACGAATACATCGTTCGCTACGAACGCATCCGAAGACTTCAGCAGTAACGTTTCAGCGCCACGTCACGTCAACCGCTGCAAGGGCACGAAGTTCTCACCAACCCAAGTGGACGAAAAGACCATGCGGCTTTGTCTTGGTCTTCAATCGGGCTATGGTCCCTCGCCACGCCTGCATTTGCAGAAGATCTGGGGTGTAAACCCATTCACACGCTCATCCGCAACCTGAACGCCGTCAAGCAAGCACGGCTCATCAACCATTGGACCAATGACGGCTTCAACAATTTTGGAACCCAGGAGGTCATCCTCGTCGATTGGTCGGCATGCTCTCGTTGGAAGGAAGGCCCGTGGAGCGTTAACAAGCGTGAGCTCACACCGGATGCTGTGTCGAATTGCCATAAGCTTCGTGATGAGATTGTGAACGGTGTTTCGACGTTGCTCTATATCTATGATCTACACGATTACGGTTCCAAGCTGCAGGTCAGGACGTGGATTAACAAGGACACGGGGCTTCCGCTCCAATCGAAGTTCATTACGGTGGATCCGAAGAACTTCGAGGAACGTTTCACGACTTATTCGTTCGGGACGGACATCCGCACGCCGATGTGAGCAATGCGCGGCCGGGACAACTATCCCCCTGCCTCTGATCTGAGTCCTGACCGTCATCAAGTGCCTGTTCGCCGGCGGCCGCGTGACGTTTGCCGCGCCACCGCTCGCTTTAAGGCCATCCGTACTCCCCCGGACAAATTTCTCGACTGTTTGACGCAAACCCGGCGGATTTCGATGATCCGCGTCCGGGGCGCCGGTCACGGAGACGTCGTCGGCCTAGGCTATGCGGGGCGCCGCGTCGGCCCAGTTCGGCGTCGTCGGCCGGACGGAGCCACTGATCGAACAGGCCCGCAGCGCGCTACTGCGCTGCGACGTCGGACGCTGCCGGCGAGCCCTCACCTGCTCCCGCTTTGACGAGCCCCTCGCGGAGGTGCTGGACGTCGGATTCCTGAGCGTAGTGCAGCGTGGCGAGGAAGGATTCGATGCCGAATTCAGGGGCGAGCGCTCTCACCTTGTCCATATGTGCAGAAGCAGCAATGACGTCACCAAGCCAGCCGTAGCAGGCGGCGACAAATGCGTGCTGGACGTGGTCCATGGCCGTCAGGTGCATGAATGCCTCGATCGCCTCACCGTATTGCCGTGCGGCGAAATGCGCCTTTCCGAGATGGCTCCAGAATCGTTCGGGGTGATGGGGATTGAGCCGCATCGCCTTACGAATCCACTCGATCCCCTCTTCCGGCCGCCCAAGCCACGTCAGAAGCTCGCCCTGCTGAACCACGACCAAGTCGTAATTCGGGTTCAGGGCAAGGGCACGCTCCTGGTGATAACGTGCCGTCGTCAGCGCATTGTTGTTCACGTGCACCGCGGCGAGGATGCGATGCACGTCGGCATCGTTGTCGTCGAGCGCCAGCGCTCGCTCCAACTCGGCAAGGATTTCGGCCCAGACGGCGTCCTTGTCCGCACACCAGCCGTGGACCCACGCTTGCCCGAGGATGCAGGCCCGCCAGGCATGGGCATGCGCATAGGCGGGGTCGAGCGCGACCGCCCTGCCTATCAGGAACTGGGCCTGCTCATTATCCGCAACGGTGCTGCGGTGGTGCAGCACCTTGGCTGCAAGGGCGCACTCGTATGCGGCCATATTTGCCGGTTTCGTTCGGCCGAGATGATCTCGCTGGGCCGCTTCGACGCGCCCCGGGAGAGTGGCCGCTATCGCCGCCGTCACTTCGTCCTGGATGGCGAAAATATCGTCCAATCGCCGGTCGAATTTGTCGGCCCAGACATGAGCATCGTTGATCGCGTCGATGAGCTGGACCGTCACGCGGACTCGGTCGCCGCTCTTTCGGACGCTGCCCTCAACCAGGTACTGAGCGCCGAGCTTCTCGGCCACTTCACGTACGTTCACGGGCCGGTTCTTGTAGACGAAACTGGAGTTGCGGGAGATGACGAAGAGCTCGTGACGACGGGACAGCTCGGTGATGATGTCTTCGGTCAGACCATCCGCGAAAAACTCCTGGTCGGGATCGCCGCTCATGTTGTTGAACGGCAGCACCACGATCGATGGTTTGGAGACGGACCGCTTCGCGTCCGTCTCTTCTGTTAAAGGCGGCAGGACGGAGCCCTCGATCCCGACGCGAAAAAGATGCACAGGACGGCTGATGTTCTTCAGCGTCTTTTCGCCCAAGTCCTCGATGAAGACTTCGAGACGGTCGGCAATTTGCGTCGCCACGGCAGCCGTGACGCAGATACCGCCCACGTCGGCCAATTGCTCTATGCGAGCGGCGATATTCACGCCGTCGCCAAAGATGTCGTCGTCGTCAAAGATGATGTCGCCGAGATTGATGCCGATCCTGAATTCGATCCGCCGATCCTGAGGCACATCCGCATTGCGCCGCTTCATACGCTGCTGAATTTCCACAGCGCACTTCACCGCGTCGGTCACGCTCTGGAACTCAACAAGCATGCCGTCGCCCGTAGTCTTGATGATCCGGCCCTTGTTTTTTGCGATGGCGGGATCGATCAATTCTATTCGATGCGTTCTGAGGCGGGCGATGGTGCCTGCTTCGTCGGCCTCCATCAACCGACTATAGCCTGCCATATCGGCCGCCAAGACTGCGGCTAGTCTCTGTTCCATTGACTTACCAACAAAGGTATCGCTTCTTCGAGAGTGCGAGATCCAACGGCCCAGACCAACTTTATCGCACACCAATGCAATCGCCTATCTAAATTAGCATTCTCTTCCTAAAGAGGCGCGACGCTGCACGATCGAGAGAGGCGGGCGCGCAGTTCCGGCGAGCGGGGGGGATTCGCGACATTTTTCGTCGTCTGAAACAGAATTTGAACGGCGCCGAAATGCGCGAGCGGGAGCCCCGAAAGCCTTGAATGTCCGGGCCGGAATGTCCCTCGGAAGGGCTCTCCGGCAGTCCCCGACCACCATCCGGCGAGGCGCCCGGAAGGGAGTTGTTAACCTTCATTTCCTATTCGCTAGAGACAGCCCCCTTCGATGATGAATTTCGAGTTTCAAGGCCATGCGTATTCCCCGGACAAATTTCTCGACGGCAGTTTTGCATGAGGCAAACCAAGCGGATGACTTCGAGGATCCGCATCCGGTTACGCCGGCCGCCGCGCATGCTCAGGCGAGGAATGCTGCCGCTCACGACCACCTGTTCGAGGCGCCGGAAGCGCCGCGGCGAGCCGCCGTCCCACAGGCCGATGATGTGGGCTATGTGGGACGCGCCGCCCGCCTTTACGGCCACGGCTCGGCCTATGCGCCGGCGCAAGTCGTTGCGTCCACGCGCGATCCGCTTCCGACCCTTGCCGAGATCACTGGCCAAGGCGACGGACCGAGCTGGGAGAGCCACTTCTTCCTGTCGCCCAATGTCCGCTTCACCCGCACGCCCGAACGAGAGTTCATGAAGCGCCGTGCGCCTTCTGTCGACGAGAACGAGCCGGAGCGCGAGGAGATGGAAGCTCCCGCCGAGGAGACGGTCGAGCCGATCGTAGCCGAAGCGGCTCCGATCGAAGCGGCGCCTGTTATCGAGCAGGAAGTCCCGTCCTACAGCCCCTCCGAGCTCCTGCGAGTCTTGATGCAGCAGCTCCCGAGCTGGAGTGCTGCACAAAGCCGCGATCCCAATTCCGAGCCCGCCGTTGCATCCGCGCCGATCGTATTGAAGGACGAGCCGGTCATCGGGCCGCCCCCGGCGCCCATCGTGGACGGCGAGGCGGTCGCGCAGCTGCTGCCGGAGGTCTTGGCCACCACTGCCGATGCCGTTTCCGATACCGGTGCAGACGCCCGTCTCTCTTACCTTTCCGACTACGCCTTCTTCGAATTCATGCCGCTCGACGCGGCCACTCCTCCAGCGCCTGCTGCCCCGCCCGCGGCGTCCGAGAACGGCATGCCCGCTACGGCTTCCGTGAAAGCCCCGGCGCCGGTCGCGTCCCCGCCGAAACCCGTCGCTCAAAAGCCGATCGAAATCCCCGCGTTGCCGCCGACGGCGATCACATCGCTGTTCCGAGTGGTCGAATGCCGCCGCGCCGCGCCGGCCGCCGTCGCGCCTGCTGCCGCGCGGTCGCAAGAGCCTGCTGCCGGCCCCGTAGTCGCAGACGCCGTTGCGCCTATGGAGGCGTCGGCTGCGATGGCGGTCGAGCCTGTTCAGCCCGTTGTCGCGCCCGCAAATGAGCGGGCTCCCGAAGCGCCGGTGACGAAGGCAGCGATCACCATGCCCGCCATCGTCCAACGCTCCGCCTCGGCTCTCCCGCCCATCGGAACGACCGAGAAGCGGCAGCCGGCCGACACCTACGAGTTCCCCGCCAAGGAGCTCTTGCAGGAGCCGCCACAGGGCCAGGGCTTCTTCATGACGCAGGAGCAGCTCGAGCAGAATGCCGGGCTTCTCGAAAGCGTGCTTGAAGATTTCGGCATCAAGGGCGAGATCATCCATGTCCGCCCCGGCCCGGTCGTGACGCTCTACGAATTCGAGCCGGCCCCCGGCGTCAAATCCTCCCGCGTCATCGGTCTTGCCGACGACATCGCCCGGTCGATGTCGGCGCTTTCTGCCCGCGTCGCGGTCGTCCCCGGCCGCAACGTCATTGGCATCGAGCTGCCGAACGCGACCCGCGAAACCGTCTATTTTCGCGAGCTGATCGAATCCGACGATTTCCTGAAGACCGGCTGCAAGCTGGCGCTCTGCCTTGGCAAGACCATCGGCGGCGAGCCGGTGATCGCCGAGCTTGCGAAGATGCCGCATCTGCTCGTCGCCGGCACCACCGGCTCGGGCAAGTCGGTGGCGATCAACACGATGATCCTGTCGCTTCTCTACCGGCTGAAGCCGGAGGAGTGCCGCCTGATCATGGTCGATCCGAAGATGCTCGAACTCTCCGTCTATGACGGCATCCCGCATCTCCTGACGCCGGTGGTCACCGATCCGAAAAAGGCGGTAATGGCGCTCAAATGGGCGGTGCGCGAGATGGAGGACCGCTATCGCAAGATGTCGCGGCTCGGCGTCCGCAATATCGACGGTTACAACCAGCGGGCCGCTGCCGCGCGCGAGAAGGGCGAGCCGATCCTGGCAACGGTGCAGACCGGCTTCGAGAAGGGAACCGGCGAGCCGCTCTTCGAGCAGCAGGAAATGGACCTCTCGCCGATGCCCTATATCGTCGTCATCGTCGATGAGATGGCCGACCTGATGATGGTCGCCGGCAAGGAGATCGAAGGTGCCATCCAACGGCTCGCGCAGATGGCGCGCGCCGCCGGCATCCACCTGATCATGGCGACGCAGCGTCCGTCGGTCGACGTCATCACCGGCACGATCAAGGCGAACTTTCCGACGCGCATCTCCTTCCAGGTGACTTCGAAGATCGACAGCCGCACCATTCTCGGCGAACAGGGCGCCGAGCAGCTTCTCGGTCAGGGCGACATGCTGCACATGGCCGGCGGCGGCCGCATCGCCCGCGTTCATGGTCCCTTCGTCTCCGATCTGGAGGTGGAACACGTCGTCGCGCATCTGAAGACTCAAGGGCGGCCGGAATATCTCGAAACAGTCACGGCGGACGAAGAGGAAGAAGAGGCGGAGGAAGATCAGGGTGCCGTCTTCGACAAGAGCGCGATCGCCGCGGAGGACGGGAACGAGCTCTACGAGCAGGCGGTTAAGGTGGTTCTGCGCGATAAGAAGTGTTCGACCTCCTATATCCAGCGCCGCCTCGGCATCGGCTACAACCGCGCCGCCTCGCTCGTCGAGCGGATGGAGAAGGAAGGCCTCGTCGGCCCGGCCAACCACGTCGGCAAGCGCGAGATCGTCTACGGTAATCGCGATCAGGCGGCGAAGTCCGACGGTGATGATATAGATTGAGTGACGGCCGTTGCGGCGGATGCCGCAACCGCCACCCCCTCTGACCCTGCCGGCGATCTCCCCCACAAGGGTGAGATCGACTCGCGGCGCGCTAATCATTCCAACGTAAGCTCGACAATGCAACGCCTCTGATGGGTACCGGGGCTGCCGCCCGTGTTCTCCGCCCTTTGTGGGGGAGATCCCCGGCAGGGTTGAAGGGGGTAAAGCACCGCCCACTGCTTGTTTTTGCGGCAACAATCTGGAGCATTACGGCCAAGCCTCCAATCCTGACGAAAAAATGAGCACGTGGCGACTTGATCGCCATTGGCACCGGGGACGTCGACGCAAATCATTGATAAACACCGGGTGGCGATGTTGGCACAAGGCTTGCTTACGCATCTTGTATGCAAGATTTGTCGCCACCAAAAAACGTTCAAGCCAGCATCGACGAGGCCGTCGTCTCCGGCATCCTCTCCGCACGCATCCGCCCCGGCACGCGGCTGAGCGAGAACGAGGTCGCGAGCCTCTTCAACGTTTCGCGCACCCGGGTGCGCGAGGCGATGATGCGGCTCGAACAGCGCGGCATCGTCAAGGTGAGCCCCAGGCGCGGCTGGTTCGTGGTGGAGCCGTCGGCCGAGGAGGCGATCAACGTCTATGCCGCCCGTCGTGTGATCGAGGCTGGGCTGATGCGCAGCATGAGCCGCCTGACGGAGGCAGGCCGCGATAAGCTTCATGCGCATCTTGCCGAGGAAAAGACGGCGATCGCGGCGGGCGACCGCCAGCGGCTCACCTGCCTGATGGGCGACTTCCACATCCGCATCGCCGAGCTCTCCGGCAATGCCATCCTTGTCGAGATCCTGCGCGACCTGACAGCGCGCACGATCCTGATCTCGCTCATCTACCAGTCCGAGTTCCACGCCATGCAGTCGCATCTCGGCCATTGCCGCATCGTCGCGGCAATGGAGGAAGGCGACTTCCTGAAGGCGGCGGAGCTCGCGATCGAGCATCTGGACGAGGTGGAAACCGGGCTCGATCTGACGAGACGACCCGATCCGCTCGCCGACCTCCGGCACTCGCTTTCGCTGCCGCCGCAGAAGGCGGTGCCGTCTTCGAATGCATCCCGCAAACCAAACCATGAAACCAACAGAGGAGAATGACCGCAATGCTTTCGAGAAGACTTTTCGTTGCCATGGCGGCAATGGCCGCCGCGATCGGTTTCGGCTCCATGGCGCAAGCCGATGCGCTCAGCGACATCACCGCCCGCGGCACGCTGCGCGTCGCCGTACCGCAGGACTTCCCGCCCTTCGGCAGCGTCGGCCCGGACATGGCGCCAGTCGGCTATGATATCGACATGGCAAACCTCATTGCCGAGAAGCTCGGCGTCAAGGTGGAGCTCGTGCCGGTCACCAGCGCCAACCGCATTCCCTATCTGCAGACGAACAAGGTCGACCTCGTCATCTCGAGCCTCGGCAAGAACCCGGACCGGGAAAAGGTCATCGATTTCTCGACCGCCTACGCACCGTTCTACAACGGCGTCTTCGCACCTGCTGAGTTTACGGCAACTAAGCCGGAAGAGCTTGCCGGCAAGACCATCGGGGTCACGCGCGGCGCCGTCGAGGATCTGGAACTGACGAAGGTCGCGCCGGCCGACACCGTCATCAAGCGCTACGAGGACAATAACGGCACGATCTCGGCCTTCCTTTCGGGGCAGGTCGAGGCGGTCGCGACCGGCAACGTCGTCGCCGCTGCGATCCTCGCCAAGAACCCGCCGAAGCGTCCGGAACTGAAATTCCTCATCAAGAACTCGCCTTGCTACATCGGCCTTTCCAAGGAGCAGCCGGCGCTGCTCGAAAAGGTCAATGGCATCATCGCAGCCGCCAAGGCCGATGGCAGCCTGAACGCCATTGCCCAGAAATGGCTCGGCACGGACCTGCCGGCAGACCTCTGATCACCCGGGACCGGGCCACCTCGTATCGCGGGGTGGCGCCGCCGGTATTTTGCCAACAGGAGTGCGCCATTGAATTACCAATTCGAATTCGGCTGGCTCTTCGAATACTATCCGCAGATCCTCAAGGGGATCGCCATCACCCTCGAGCTGATCGCGATGGGCGGTGTCGCCGGCATCTCGCTCGGCATCGTCTGCGCCTGGGTCAGGGCGCTCGGGCCAGCCTGGGCGAGGCGGATTGTGGCGGCCTATGTCGAGCTCATCCGCAACACGCCGTTCCTGATCCAGCTCTTCTTCATCTTCTTCGGCCTGCCGTCGCTGGGTCTGCAGCTCAGCGAACTGCAGGCGGCCAATCTCGCCATGGTCGTCAATCTCGGCGCCTATAGCTCAGAGATCATCCGCGCCGGCATCCAGGCGACCCCGAGGGGTCAGTTCGAGGCGGGCGCGAGCCTGGCCATGAGCCCGTTCGAGACCTTCCGCCATGTGGTACTGGTGCCGTCGCTCGAGCGCATCTGGCCCGCCCTGTCCTCGCAGGTGGTCATCGTCATGCTCGGTTCAGCCGTCGTCTCGCAGATCGCCGCCGAGGACCTGACCTTCGCCGCCAATTTCATCCAGTCGCGCACCTTTCGCGCCTTCGAGGCCTATATCGTGTCGACCGCCGTCTATCTCGTATTGGCAATCCTGCTGCGCCAGGTGCTGACGATGGTTGGGGGATTGATCTTTCCTAGGAGAGCAGCGCGATGATCGAGTTCACGATCTGGGATATCCTGCGCAACCTCTTGCTCGCCACCCGCTGGACGATCGTGCTTTCGCTCGTCTCCTTCGTCGGCGGCGGCATGGTCGGCTTGGCCTTGCTATTCCTCCGCATCAGCAAGCACAAATGGCTGCGGGGATTTGCGAAATACTATATCGAGCTCTTCCAGGGCACGCCGCTCTTGATGCAGCTCTTCATCGCGTTCTTCGGCCTCGGCCTCTTCGGCATCGACGTTCCGGCCTGGCTTGCGGCGGGGCTGGCGCTCATCTTCTGGACCGCCGCCTTCCTCGGCGAGATCTGGCGCGGCTGCGTCGAGGCGATCGCCAAGGGGCAATGGGAGGCCTCCGCCAGCCTCGGCATGGGCCGGCTGCAGCAGATGCGCTACGTCATCCTGCCGCAGGCGATGCGGATCGCCGTGCCGCCGACAGTCGGCTTCTCGGTACAGGTGATCAAGGGCACGGCGCTGACTTCGATCATCGGCTTCGTCGAACTTTCGAAGGCCGGCACGGTCGTCACCAACGCCACCTTCCAGCCCTTCACCGTCTACGGTCTCGTGGCGCTTATCTACTTCGCGCTCTGCTGGCCGCTCTCGAAGAGCAGCCAGATCCTCGAAAGGAAACTCAATGTCGCTCATCGAAATCACTGACGTCCGCAAGAGCTACGGGACGAACGAGGTCTTGAAGGGCATCAATCTCGACGTCGAGCCGGGCGAGGTGATCGCCATCATCGGCAAGAGCGGTTCGGGGAAATCGACGCTCTTGCGCTGCATCAACGGCCTCGAAACGATCAGCCAGGGATCGATCTCGGTCGCGGGCGCCCAGCTCATGAACGACGAAGTGCATCTGAAGGCACTGAGGCTGAAGGTCGGGATGATCTTCCAGCAGTTCAACCTCTTTCCGCACCTGACCGTCGGCGGCAACGTGATGCTGTCGCAAATGGTCGTCAAGAAGACGCCGAAGCCGGAGGCCGAGGCGATGGCGCGCAAGATGCTGGAGCGCGTCGGTCTCAGCCAGAAATTCGACGCCTATCCGGACGAGCTCTCCGGCGGCCAGCAGCAGCGCGTCGCGATTGCCCGCGCGCTCGCAATGCAGCCGATCGCGCTTCTCTGCGACGAGATCACCTCGGCGCTCGACCCGGAACTGGTGGCGGAGGTGCTCGCCGTCGTGCGCGAGCTTGCCGCCGAGGGCATGACGCTCTTGATGGTGACGCATGAGATGAAGTTTGCCCGCGACGTCTGCTCCCGCGTCGTCTTCATGCATCAGGGCCGCGTTCACGAGATCGGGAGGCCGGAAGAGGTCTTCGCCAATCCGCAGACGCCGGAGCTAAAGCAGTTCCTTGGTCTGCATTGAGGTAATGGATAGCAGCCGGCGGGAGGAAGTCCGCCGGCTGCTACTGGATCACGGCCGCACGGTGATGCGCCCCTTCATATTGGGATGGTAGCGGCAGATATAATCGAAGCTGCCCGGCTCCTGCAGAAGAAGGCGACCTGACTTCTTCGCCGGGAGGTTCACCTCCCAGCCCCCTTTCACGGTCGCGGTGTGGACGAGCCCGTCCTTGTTGATCCACTGGATCTCATCGCCGACTTTGGCGTCGACTTCCGCTGGCGTGTAGACGAGACGATCGACCGCGACCTGGATGGTTTCTGCCTGAGCGGCAACGGCAATGGCGGCCGCTCCAAGCAACGAAGCGAAGAAAACCATAGAACGCATTGCAGGCTCACTTCAGTTCGGCCGCGACATGCTCGGCATGCTGTTGGTGGCCCTGGAACAGTTTCAGCCCGGTCTCCAGCAGGCTCTTGAGCTCGGCGTTCTGGGCCGCCGGGATGAGCTGCGTTTCGAGCGCGCTGTTGACCTGCTTATGGTAGGCGATCTCGTGGTCGACATAGGCCTTGTCGAACTCGGCGCCGGTAAGCTTGCCCAGTTCCTGCCGCTTTGCCTCGGCCTCCTTCGACAGGGTCTTGCTGGTGTCGTTGTCTTCCGGCGTGACGTTGAGCTTCTTGACGAGATCGAGCGCCTGCTTGTTCACCGCCTCATGGTCGCGCACCGTGCTCTCGGCGAATTCGACGATGGTCGGATTCTTGGACGTGGCGATGGCCTGCTTAGCCGCCTCGATGTCGATCACGCCTGCAGTATAGGCGATGTGTGCAATCTGCGGATCGGTCGGTTTGTCGGCGGCGGGCGCCCCGCCGGTTGCGAATAGCAGGGCGATGACCGTGGCAGCGGTTGTCAGTCGGATCGTCATGAGATGTTCCTTTCCTTCGAAGATCAAAGCGTGGATGGACGCGCTTTTGATGCTTCGTGGCAAGAAACGTTCCCGACTATCCTCCTGTCCGTCGCGCGAGCCGGGCGAGCACCGCTTCGGTGAGGCGCTGGCACCGTTTGCCCGCGAAGGGGAAGGCGTCGAGCAGGACGGGTCCAATCTGCCGTTCCAATTGCTCTTTGAGGAGGTGCCGCGCCCGGTGCAATCTGGTGCGGACGGTTTCGGCGCGCAGGCCAAGCAGAGTTGCGGTTTCCTCGTTGTTGAGCCCCTCGATGACCCGCAGCACGAACACGGTGCGGTAGGTTTCCGGAAGCTGGTCCGTCGCCTTCTCGACGAGATCGAGGATTTGTCGCTGTGCCATCGTCTTTTCCGGATCGCTGCTGCCTGAATTCAGCGGGAATGTGATGATCTCCGCCTGATGCGACTGCCGCACAGCCTCGGAGAGCTTCATCTGCCGTCGCCTTTTGCGCAGTCGGCCGAGGGATTCGTTGATGACGATGCGGGCGAGCCAGGTCGAGAGCGTGGAGTCGCCGCGAAAATCCTGAAGGCGCGTGAAGGCGCGGACATAAGCCTCCTGCAGCACGTCTTCCGCGTCGCTGTTGTTGCCGACGATGCTCCGGGCGATGCGATAGAGCTTGCGGTTGTGCGCCTGCATGATCGCGCGGAAGCTCTCGAGATGCCCCGATAAGGGCTGATGCTCGAGGAAATCACAGGTTTCTGCGATGGGCATGATCGCCTCCTTTCGCGGATTGGATGCCTCATTTCTCGAAACGTTCCCGTGCCGGCTGCCGACACCTGCCGAAATCTTATCGCGTTGCGCCAGGCCGCGGTAGTTTGGCCGTCGATTGCAGATGTCTGGCGGGGAGGGGGCGATCGAAAAAGAGAAAGCCCGGCGTGGGAGGAGGTACGCCGGGCTTTCGATCCTGATCGGCAACTGGGAGGAGGAGGGTTGCCGATCCCACGATAGAGCTGGGAGGAGGAGTGCTCCATCGATAAGTCATACAATAATGCTGCAACGCAGCAATTGCAAGCCCCAAAACCAAAAAATTTATTGGGTGGACAAATAACGCATAATTGCGACGAGGATTGGGCCGCCGCACAGAGGGCGGTGATCTTGCAGCGCGCGCTTGCTTTCATGGTCGTTTGCCCCAGATTCGAGGAAGCGGATATTGGAGACGGCGATGGCGGAGGATCGTAGAGCGGTTGTGGTCCGGATCACCGGAAGAGTGCAGGGCGTGTGCTTCCGCGCCTGGACACGCGACGAGGCCGAACGGCTCGGCCTCGACGGCTGGGTGCGCAATGAAAGCGACGGCTCCGTGACCGCCTTGATCGTCGGAGCAGATAGCGCCGTCAGGACCATGCTGAACCGCCTCTGGAAGGGCCCGCCAGGGGCCTCCGTCTCCAATGTCGCGAGCGAAGAGGCTGCCTCGATTCACGCGCCGGTGGGTTTTCGGATTACGCGTTAGCCCGCGATGGTTTTCGGTCGAGTGGACAAGGCGCTTCCTGATGACGGAACTCCGCCGGGGTCGCGCGCAAGGCTATGCGATCATCGATCAGGAACTCGAGCTCGGGCTATGCTCGATCGCGGTGCCGCTGATGAACGCGCGCGGCCAGGTGGTTGCGGCGATCCATATCGGCGCCTGCCGCCCACGTCGCGGCCGCCGAATAGGCGGAGCGCGATCTATCGTTGCTTGAAGAGACGCAGGCGGCACTGCTGCCGCTGGTGCAGTAGCATTCCGGCTTTTGGTCTGCCGCTTGAACGATTGGCTCAAGACTTGACCATGGCCACTCCAGCCGCCTCGCGGATCGTCTGCATCAGGATCGTGAGCGGCAGCGACGGAATCGTGTCGGTGCGCATGGTGAGGCCGACCGGCCCCTTGGTTTCGCTGGTGTCGATCGGCAGCGTCGCCAGTAGCCCGTCCTCGATGTCGGTGGCGACGACGCCGTTCGAGATGATCCAGATGGCATCGCTCGAGCGGACGAAAGCCC